>OCTX012219955.1_pt1 | contig 60235 bp, 88 predicted proteins | sample 1539691 | NCBI WGS metagenome assembly OCTX01 (sample SAMN02144231, study PRJEB22623) | gut metagenome | biome: sheep rumen | host: Ovis aries | place: New Zealand
TGTTTATTATTAGCGTAGTAAGAAGGGACACGTCCTTGTGGTCTAACAGAGTTTTGCCATCTTAAAGCCATAAATTATGCCTCCCCGAGGACTCTTATTTCTTCCACACCCCACCTTCTGTGAAGAGCTTGAATAGCCTCGATTATCTTCTTGTTATCTAGGTAGCTAGTAATATCAGCAGCAAACGCATAGTCATCAGCCTCACGTAGCCAATAGGTCCTGAGAACATCTAGGATTAGATTTTCAGCAATAGCAGAAATCTCAATCTCATCATCCATACTTTTTACTGGCTTAGGAAAACCATATGCAATATAATCAATAATAATAGGGACATCTGACGGCCTGTCCAAGATTAACCATACATTATCGTCCTCTGTTTCAATAGTGTATTCGCATGGCCTGCCAGATTGTTTAAGATTGATGATGCCGTTCTTTTTATAAAAATCGACTACATTTCTTTCACATAGAGGCAGCTTGCAGATATCACCACCAGTAGAGGTATAGAATTCCAGCATTGGAATATCCAATATCCTACGGAAATTACCATTTAAGTTCCATTTATAATGTTCTTTAGCGTCCAAAGTTGGAGTCTTGTGGACGGTAAATAGCTTCTCTAGTTTTGGCACTAGAGGCAAATCATTTAAAGCCCAGTTAAGACCATTGATGATAAATTCATCTGGCACGTCCATCGTGCTATCACCTAGCATCATTCTGAACTTCTTAGAGAATTCTTTTACAGTATATTTCATACCCTAATTATATCTTTTTTATCTCACTTAATGATTTTTTTGTTTTGGATACAATACTCGCTATAATTAAAGCATGAATGACTGCAGTTGTAATAAACCTTGCGTAAGTTGTAAGAAGGAAAAGAAATGTCCTTCTCCTTGTGGTTGCGCTGAGCCGACGTTCTCTATCGAGGCTATGCCAGACGATCCTACAACATTGCGCTTTAATATAAATGGCAAGTCCGTTTGGTATGATTTTGAACCAGTCGTGAAGAGCGGAGAAACTTGCACTACGCTTAATGTAGATACGGCTCGCAGAACCTTACAATACAATGGTGAGTGTAGCGAGCAAACAATTCATGCTAGAGAGCTTGGTTCAATATTGCATCTAGCAGATTTAGGTGACGTAAAAGAAAATACTATCAATGATAACGGAATTCTAAATTATCGTAAAGACGCTGATTGTGGAGAAGGATGTGAAGGAATTGATAACGGATGGGTAAGCACAAACCCTGTAGAAGTTGGCGATACAGCGTTAGATTATATTCTAGGCTCAGATGCCGATGGCAAGATGAAATCATTGATGCCACCTACGGATACGACTACTTTTTCGTATCTTGCTTGGGCTGCCCAAGATAAAGCAAAATGGGTAAAACCAACAGAGGTTTCTACTATTCCAGTTAAAGATGGATTCAAATATCCACTATATCTTGACCCGAATTCTGGCGAGATAGTAGTTTACAAGGAGGCCGCATAATGACAAGCATTACTGATTTTAATAGAATAGATGATTGCGAAAAGATTTCTGCTGACTGCATTAACGCTGAAATGAGGTGGGAGCAGACAGACGATACTACTGTGTGTCTCTACACTTCTTGGGGCGATTATTGTATTGATTTCACAGAGATAGTCAAAAATGCTGAAACCTGTACAACGCTTTATCTCTCTCCAGAAGAGAATCCAAACTGCTTAGTGTACGAACCAGAGTGCGGAGATAACATCTGTATTACTGGCGATGAGCTGTCACGCATTATCTCAATGACCAAGCTAAAAGATGTAGACCAAAGTACGCAGATTTCTGGTGGAGATATATACATTTTCAATTCTACTACTAATAAGTTTGAACCATTTGACTTAACTACAGCATTAGGTAATCTAAGCACAGATATATCAAACATTAACGCTGCTATCAACAACTTGCGTAACAGAGTAACTAACATCGAGACCAAACTCACACCTCCAGCAGATGCTCCAGCTAACGTAAGTGTAGTATTCGGTAATATCAATGATTACTCAGATCCTAATGTAGTAATTAGCGAAGGCAGTGGAACCGTTACCACACTCGATAAGACACATGGCCTATACAGCCATACATTAGCAAGCAACGCATACGGAGACGAGATCTTCGGCTAGGAGGAATATGGGAGTGCATAGAAAATCAGATAAAGATGCAAGGAAGAAAAAATATACAGCCCAATTCCTTAGAACTGAAGCTAACAAGAAACGTAATATCGCTAAATTAAAAATGGCTAATCCAAATTGGCCAGAGAGGAAAAATAATGAGTAAGTGTGAAAAACCATACACAATTACATACATCGGAGATATTGATATCGACGACCTAGCTACGGTCCCTGATTACTTCATCGGCACAAGAGCAGTTGAAGATATTGAAACTGGTAGCATCATCTATACCCCAGTGAGAGTACCTGGAGCAAGAGTAATGCCAACTGGCAATCTAGCAAACGTAATTGCTATAGCAACAAACAACGAAGACTTAATTATCCCTAAAAACCAAGTAAGGGCAGGTTACATCGACCTACAACCTACTGGCAACATTATGCGTCCTGCAGGTTCTACCAATGCAGCTCAATTCTTAATGGTAAAAAACTATGCCATTAACAAGATGCTTATCCAAAGTACAGGCTTCTTAACCTTCCCAGAGCCTCATCAGTATATCGTTTCACAGCAATACTACCTAGGTGAAGATGGAGAACCAGTCACTGACAATACCATCACTGGCCAAAAGTTGTTTATTCCTCTAGACGATTATACAATCATGGTAAACGGAGAATTCTAGAGTGGCTAAACGTTCACTCTACGACAGATTTGATAAGAGAGCCCAGCGTATAGCTGGGACTATCTCTGCCGTCCTAGTCATAGGAGGAGCCGTTTTTGGATTAGGAGCATGGCTAAACGACCAAGTTACTAACGCTATCTCTGCGCAAATAAATGACTTAAAATCATCGATGCAAGATTCCGACAAGCAACAGAATCAAGCGATAACCAGACTAGAACTTATGAACCTGATGCAGACAGACTCTGATAATGTAGTAGCCATAGAAAAGATGGCTAAATATTATTTTCAGGAACTCGATGGCGATCTTTATATGACTCAAAAAGTCAGCGACTGGTGCATATCTCAGAACAGAGATTGCTCAGTGTTAATAGGAGGAAAATAATGGCTAGAGAAATACTTTTACCAGACGAACACCCAACAGTGCATAGACACTCCTCTATAGACCAATATAAAGGTTTCCTTTCAGTGATGAAGAAAGGAGGCTGGGCGCCTATTGTTTTCGACCAACTAGATGGTATCACCTGTTATAAAACAAAACACCACCCAATCATCATTAGTTTCGGCAATGATGTAGGATATCACTTTAAAGACGCAGAATGTTCTTACACATCAGATAAGTTCGTTTACTTCGACAAACAGGGGGTAGAGCAGAGGCCACTTCCTGAGTGTATGGGTGGAAAAGGTGAATTTTATGAATTTTACGTTAAAAGCAGTAGTTTTCTTAATTTTGATGATGATGCTTCTCTTGGTAGTCATAACATTAAACGACTCAGGGTCGGGACCGACTACGTAATCAGTGACGAGATATTAACGCCTGAAGCTTAATCGGAAAATTCAATACCGCACTCACGAAGTGCGGTTTTTATTTCTGACCTAAGACGTGCTTTATCTAGTTTGGTGTAATAATATTTAGCCAACTTATCTAGCTCTCCCATATATTCCATACGGTTTTTGTTAGCTAAGATATCTTCTATAATGCAATCTGTAAAAGCGCCGCTCATATCTTGGCCACGAGTCTCTTTCACTAATAACACCTTTATAAAATCGTCATCGTTAAGAACTCTGATAACGTCTGCAGGACGATAGAACCCAATAATATGATAGGCCAATACTCTGTATGGGTCATCATAATTAAACAAGTAATCAGCCATTACAACCCCCAAGAACTGCGATTACGCCTAGAGCCTCGTCTACGAGAGTTTTCTTTCTTAGCTCTGTTGGTCCGTCTGGATACCACACGGAGATTACTTGGCCTGTTATTGTTTGGGTTGCTATCCACATGGTCTATTTCCTTCCCATCACCTTTGTGAACACGTCCAGATTTCAAAGCAGAGCGCCTAGCGCTGTTGCGCTTGGCTCTCTCCTTCTTAGCTTCTTCAGAGCTCTGGAACTTGCGATACTCTCTAGCGTAGTCACGCAATGTCCCACGAGCATCACGCTTAAGAGTCATATTAGCGAGCTCCACCTAGAGCAGCCTGTTGCTGCTTCTTAAATTCTTCGTAGCGTTTTTCAGATTCTGCAGCAGGGACACCATTAACGATTCCTTTAAAGATATCTAATTCTTTTTCTTCCTCTGCGATAACCTTGTGGTCAGCCATAATTTTATCCATACGCTCTTTGCGAGCAGATGTGAACTCATTATATTTACCTGCCATTTCTGCTAGTTTAGGTAATTTACGATATTCTGCTTCTAGTTCAGCTGGAAGAAGTTCTTCTCTCCATAGAGCAGATACTACTCTGTTAGCCTCTTGTACTGCATATGCAGCTAACATAGCCTCTTTCTCTTCATTCCCATTGATAGCACCACAGGCGTTGTTAATCGCCTCATCGATAAAGATATCAGATGCTGCAGCTTTGAAGTCTGCCTTAGCTTCATCTGGAAGAAGAACAATTCCCTCTTTAATAATTTTATTTGCTGCTTTAATAGTATCCATACTATACCTCGCTTAAATTGTTACCATAATTGTATAACAACTATTTGTAATACGCAACTATGCGCCCAATTAACTCGTAATCAACGTCATCTGCCATAGCCTGACCATTGTCGATTTGATTTTTTAGCTTGCTTGCAAGTCCAAAAGCGGTTCTGACCTGCCCATCATCAAGCAACGCATTGATTCTCCTCACTCCAGACCTCACAGAATCGTCGCTACGGCCTTCTTGTTGTCCAAGTTGGTTGCCATAGGCCTGACGTATATAAGTGGCCGTATAGCCCTTTCCAGAGCCTTCTAGGAGCACATATTTATCTAGCTCTTCCAAAGCCTTTTTGCTGTTAAGGACTTCATCTGGAGAAGTTGAGTTTACTACAACTTCCAATGCAGGCAAGAAATGTTCCTGCATATATTGTTGCCTTCTAAGGTCGGCTCTTCCTCTCTCTCCTTGATCTTTGAGTGCATCTACATCATCTTGAGCACGTTTATAAGCCTTAGCGAGCCCTTCTGCTCCAGCACCATCGATAACAGATTCTACCGCCATATTAACAATAGCAGAAGACCCCTTTGGGTAGGTCTTCTGGCTAACGTCGTAGATACGATCCTGATTACGCTGATATATATCAACTGGCTCAGGCGAAATTGGCATCTCTGGCTGAGCTTTTGCCCGTTGCTCAGCTCGCCTAGTTAAATCTTTTTCAACTTTACCCATCCCGAAGGAGCTGTAAAGTCGCTGTATTGCTTCTTGTGTTTCCATTTATTCTCTCCTTATCTCCCAAACTCTCCTAAGGATGGGCTAGTTAATGATGTATCGCTATACGAATAATAGTTAGTAGGCAAACCAAACACATATTTAATGTATGGACGGACAAAGGCTTCTTGGGTACTCCCGCTATTTGCGAGCGAGACATGGCCGCCTCTTTTCGATTTAATGAAACTGTCCGGAACGATAAACCAATCCGATAGGTAATCTAGCACTTCACTATTACCAAGCACATTTTCTGCTCCATATCTCTCGATATATGGAGAAATAGCGTCTACGACCGCTTTGTCAAGCTCATACCCAAGGGCGTCCCTAGTTGTCCAATCTTTAGCATCGTACGCCTTATTACGGGCATTCTTGATTTGTGTACGGAGAGCTTTGAGTTTGGAATCTTTCCCTTCTAGGATATTTAATAACCCAACCATATGTTCTTCTCCCTGCCCATAGATAGTATTCCGCATAGCTTGCATACCAGAAGACAAGTACCTACGCCAGGTCCCCTCTGCGTCTTGATAGATATTTCCTATGCGATTGTTGTAATATTTATCCAATATTGGTGCAGACATAGCCGTTGCTTGGTTCTTGAATCTCTGAACAGCCTGATTGTTATAATATTCTTCTGGTGACCCAGATTCGTATACGGTGTCATCGTCATCTAAGCGGAACAGATAATAGACTTGCATTGCTTGGCTCTTTGACAGACCACCAGTGATTTCGTAGGCACTGATATATTTGTCCACAAAATCAGCAACTTTAACAGCATATTCATCTTTAGCCTGTTGCAATTTAATCTGTAGTTCAACTTTTGCATCTCCACTAGCAGTCTTGATATCCTCGTTGTAATCGGCAATCTTCTGAATGAGCTTTCTCTTCTCCCCTTGTAACTGCTGAATGCCGTCATAGAATGCACTCTGGGCAGCGTCTTGGTCGGTTGCTACGAATGACTTGAACACTGCATTGGCGAAGTCCTTTCCACCCTGCGCATCCTCTGAGGCTCCGCCCAATTTGTCTAAGATATTAAGCACATACTGACCAACGTTCCCTCCATAATTGTTCACAATAGTTTGGAGTTGCCATTGAGGTATACCAGTAATATTCGCCACTTGCCTCAACAACGCAGAGTTGTTTCCAGTAGTCGTATAATCTCCTGCCTCAGGGTTATAAATTCCATAGTCCTTCAATGTCTCATCTGTTACACGAATATCAGTGCCGTAATATAAGTCATAACCAGTAGATGCTTCTTGAATACCGGCTAAAATATTTGGCATATTTTGAGAAGTAAGTTTCTGAAGCCCTCTCACTAAATTGAAGCCTTCTCCTTCCGAGAACCCGGACAAGTCCATTGGCAAAGGCTCAGTCAGCGTGCCCCAGACGAACTCGAAGAACGACACTGGGTCTACTCCGTTAAGCGTCTCCATAAAACGCCGATATGGGAATAGAAATGCTGCAACTTCTTGGTCTAGTGGGATAGTCAAGACAGTATCGTCACCGAGAGAAATTACTAGGCTATTCCCTCTGTCATATTCAGAGAGTCTATAGTAATTCTTGCGAGAGTCCTCGTCACCCAAGGTGTCTGCTAGAAGTATCAGGTAAGCGATTAGGAACACAGCGAAGTTCTTCGATACTCCCTCTGGATTATTGATGAATGCCATTTTCATGCCATTCAAACCTGCATAAGCCGATGATTGATAAGCAACATATTTACTGGTTTGCTCAATTAACTTACCTTTTCTTGCGAAGTTTGCAGTGTACTCACGACCAGCGAAGAATGCAGAATCGACCATTCCTTTGAGTTGCTCCTCAAAGCTCGCTCCATCTTTCTGAAGTTGGCGAAGCTTGACTACGGCAGCAGATTTAGCTAGACGTTTCCTAGTCAGCCCTTCAAAGAAATCAGCTGGGGCTTCGGCAATAGACCTTTTATCGTGAATAAGGCTATAGGTGAATCTTCTAAGTGGGTTCGCCCCGGTCTTGCTAAGATATTGTTTGGTAGCCTGGGTGGTAGTGTTCCTACCGCTACGATAAGCGGCGTTATAGGTTTCTCCAGCTACCATTTGGGCTACATTGTCTAACGCCTTAGAAAGCTTCTCTTTCTCAGCAGCAGTGTACGAGCCAGTTTCCAGCAAGCTGTTGAATATTCTTTGTGGGTTAATAAACGATTGCCCACCAGAAGTACTTTGTCCTCTGCTTGTATCACGAGCAAAGTTGAGTGGCGCCCTGGTCGGATCAAAGCCAGTAGTAAGCAAACGGAAATCGTTAGCGACAAACGAGGCAACACGGCTAATGACCCCAGGCTGTTTGATAAGTTGCTTGTCGGTGAATAGCTCTGTAATGGCCTCAGCAAGTCTCTGCTCCTCCTTATTACGGTAAGTGATGAACCTGGTATATGGCTTTCCTTTGCGATACCAAGTGATTGGATATCGACCATCCATACCAACGGCCCTAGTCGCAGCTCCCATTTCATAAGCATCTACGGTCTCGCCATTTATTTCTGCGGCCACTAAGTCAACTAGTTCCTTCTTGTCTTTTGTGGCGCTTTGGAATAGTGGAGTTTCATCCAGCATCTTGTAGAAACCTTCTTTGGTAACTCCGCTTTCGCTTTGCCCTGCTAAACGAACATCAATAAGGTTTCTGATCTCTTCTTCGTCAGCGCCTTTATTCTTCAATACAGATATTGTTTTATCCCTGCCGTATTTTTCCACATAGCTCATTATGTTAGATGCTTTTATCAAAGGCTCAGCGCTATACATCTTATCTATAAATAAAATATCTTCTCTTCGTATATTATGAGGGATAGTGTGCTGAGTATCATTAACTGCATATTTTTTTAGCTCTTCAGATGGGACTTGAAAAGCAACTGTGTTTCCTCCATAATTACTCGTTGTGGGGTTCGTAGAATCTGTCCAGATGACCATGCCTTCTTCTGGACTCTTTGGATATTTTTCGATATTGCGCCCGACCAATAGCCCTTTTTCTTGAATTGAATCTAGATTTTTAGTTGGCGTATTAGTATATAATACAGAGTGACCAGGCTTTGGCAAAATAGAGTAATCTGGGAATGTGCCATATTTATAAACTTTTTCTTTGTTGACACTGGAGGTTGTATTATTGTATTTAGCTCTCAATTTCGAGATGTCGAGTCCTTCAATCTTAGGCATTTTTCCACCAGACTCGAGCCTCTCCCATAAAGCATGCTTAATTTTGCTCGGCAATGGGCGTTTGTCGTCTGGCAGTTCCAAATCGTTGTCCTCAGCAAACTTTTTAAGCTCCTTGTTGGACGCACGACCAGCCTTAATATGCTTTTCTGCCCAATCACGCCATTCCTCTGCTACAGACTCTTGAGCGCTCTTTAGAAGAGAAGACTGGCTACGATACGGAGCAACATCTAAAGTTGCTTGATTCACAATAGTTGCGGCTAATCCCATGTCTTTGGCATTAAGGGCTTCTTTAAGATTAGGCAAGTATTCAGTGTTCATATAAGATTCAATATCGAAGTCGTAACTAAAAAGCTTGTTATATTCGTTAAGCTTGCCCAGGAAAGATTCTGAGGCTCTTATGACTGAATCCGTCGATGATACAGAGACATTTTTAGGAGAATATATACCGCTAGTAGCGCTGTCCCAATTAGCATCAGATAACCGTATCCTCACACGCTTGACATTGTTATGCCCGAATTCTTTGTCTGCTCTATCACTAGAAATGAAAACCTTCTTCCCTGGAGTAAGGTCCTTGGTTGTCCAAACGTCTATGTCTCTTGTCGTGAGAGCCCTTTTAGCTAAAGCACTAAGTCCACCTCGTCCTTTTAATAAACCTTCCTGGACAACGGCAAACTCATAAGTCCCTTTCTTCGGAGCCCCCTTCTTAATAGCCTCTCTATCTACAAAAATTTCATTTTCTCTAGCAGTCCCTGTAAGTTGAGGTCTGCCCAGGGTATCTGACGGTTTTATCGTTATAACTTGTAATTCTCCCCCCATAAGAGGCAAACCGCCTGGAACCACTGAATAAGAAAGCGTATTCAACTTTTTATCTTTAACGATATCGCCATATCGATAAAGAGTTATATCTGAGTCTACCCATTCTTCAAAAGGTAATGGCTCATGGTCTAACGCTCTTTGCCAATACGAATAATCATCATAGAATCTGTTTAAACTTGCATTCTTGATAGCCATATCAGATTTTACTATTTTTGCTATATCTTCTCTGGCAGTACGAGTGCCATTAGTATACCATGCCTCTTGTAATTCTGGTGGGATTTTAGAAAGAATATCTCTCTGCTCCGCAATACCAATCCTAGCGAACCCACCCGAGACCTTCTTGATATTATTTTCTACAGCATCCAATATGCCACTTTCTTCGATATTCTTCTGCATTAGCTCTTTATACTGTTTCTGATTCGGGACTTTCTCTTTTATTTCTTTCTTCTTCTCGGCAACCATATCAGAAAACTTTTTAGTGAGCTCATCTTTATTCTTGATAGAATCAAGTTTTCTCTTTCTAATAGTTTCGCTAGTCGGGGTATTATCCACAAGCATCCGAGCGTCATCGAGGGCAGAAGCCGTATTCTCAATCATATCGGTGATACCCATATTAGTGGCCACGAAGCTTAAAAATCTTTCGTCAGCTTTGATTGGGTCTTCTAGTTTATCCAAGTCAACCCATCCACCTTCTGGTAGCCATTCTTTGTAGAAGTTTCTCTCCTGAGAAATACCATAGAATTTACTGAGTAGGCCATTGTATGTTTGCTTTTTGCTCCATTGTGGCACCCAGCCAATCTCTTTCTGCAAATCAGAATCAGTGAAGCTATCTAGTTTCTTAATGTCAATCTTGCCAGACTTTCTAGCCGAAGCTTTAGTCGCATCATGACGAGCTTTTCTCTTCTCGTTAAACTCCCTAAGAACAGCAGCCCTGTCGTCTGGAACTTTTGCGATAGCATCGCCATATTTTTCAAGAGCTTCTGCGGTATAATTCCTAGTATCCCCCTCCACTCTATGTCTATCAAGATAAGCTGCTCTTTCTAGCTGAGTAATAGCTTTCAAGAAATTAGCGTCAGCCTTTTTGTATTTCTGGGTTAGGTTAAGAGCCCCTAAAGACATCTGATAATCATCGAACGCCTGCTCTGAACTCTTAACATAGCTTCCAGTTCGCATCAAATTTATCTCTTGATTGGCGTTGTCCAGCACGTTCACGAACTTCTGACTACGATTTTGCCAAGCAGTTAAATCACCAGTTTTAGCCAAAGCAATCTCATTTACAGTATCAAGTGCAGCGTTTTTATTAAATAAATTTGTGTTAATAGCAAGCCCAGCCTTTGTTGTATCTAGTTTTGCAATTTTGCCAGCTACCTCTGCCGCTGATGCACTTTGAGAAGGAAGAGCGAATATTTCTGCGTCTTTAGGAAGCCCCATCCGTTCAAGAGTCTGCTCTACTGTTGTGAGTTCTGTAGTCGCCACGTCGACGTCTTCCGCTACTCCAGTCTTTAGAACTTGGATGCCGTCTGACATACCTTCTGGAGTTGCTAACATTTTTTGGACTTCTCCAGTTGGAGAAACAGTAACAGCCGTGCCATTGTAATAATAAGTGGTGCCGTACTCTGATTGAACAATGCCAGCTTCTTCTCCCGCTCTAGTCTTTTGGATATTATAGGCGCCAGCGACTTCTAGGCTATCATCAAACGCTTCTTGTGCCTCCGTTATTGGAAGCTTTGAAATATTTCCAGTTTTAGGATCACGTACTACTAACACTGTAGAATCATTCACGGCTTTCTGGAATTGCACAGTGTCATAATATGAAAATACTGCTTCGAGAATAGCGTCTCTAGCTAAATCTTGCCCAAATTCTGACCAAAAGTCTGTTCCACTGACAAGAGTTTTAGAACCAGCAAGAGCAGCGTCAAAGACCCCTACTTTCATCGTCTTAAAAGCAGCGCTAGCGGTAGCTGCTTTCGCTACTTCTCGGGTGTTCCCCGTATTTTGAGCAAAGAAAGCCAGTGCCCCACCTTCTTGACCTTCAAGAGAAGCTCTGAATAGCTGTGAAGTACCAGGCAAGAGTTTCATACCTTTTTCAATTAAGGCTGTTGCCCCCTTGAATAAACCAAAGCCAGCCCCGACACTACCAACCGTTCCAACAAACCTAGCAAAATCATTCTGGTTTAAGAACTCCTGCTTGGTTTGTATCAGATTACCACCAGACACAAAGTGGAGGACATCCCCGGCATTGAGGCCTAGAGGAGAAAAGCTGTTCATAAGAGTAACGAAGAAGTCTGCATCTAACATCCCCTGATACTTATCATTCTCATATCCTTCTGGATTACGAGCCACAGTATAGAGAGCCTTTAATTCGCCATATGCAACTGCCTTCTCGTTCGCTCCATAATCATTATCGCCATAAACAATTTCATTTAATCGTTCAAGCAGCCTATTTCTATCATCAAGACTCATATTAAGCACAGAATCAAAGAAATCTTTAGCGGTTTTAGTTTCAATGCCACTTGTGCCAATGACAGACATTGCAAAATCGCCCATTTTTTCTGGGTCGATATATCCAGACACTTCCGTCATATAAGCTGCTACAATCGCCTCTGGGCTAGCATCAGGAAATCTATTTGCATAATCTGCGTAAAGCCTCATATTCGTTACATAACTCTGAGTTTCACCGTCTATGCCATTCTTAATTTCTTCTAATATTTGTTCATAATTCTCAGTGTCTTTCGTGAGCCCAGCATAGTTTTCAGATATCCAATTAACCAACTCTTGGAATCTAGCGGTAGATGCGAATATTGGAGAGACCGTAACTTTTAGCCTGCCATCATCACCTAACGAAACTTGGGTCTCTCTATTTTGTGCTTCCTTAATACCTTCACCAGAACGAGGACCACCAGTCCCCATTTTTGAATAATCTAATTTATATTTTAACTTGCCAGTATCATCTCTATAGAATTCTACGGCAGTATCATATTTTATATTCTCTTCTTGCCATTTTTTAAGAGCATCTTCGGCATTGGCATTATAAGCATTCAAAGCCCCAATTAAGCCGCCAAATAACGTGCCAGCTGGGCCAAACAGAGAACCAATAGCCGCCCCTTGGACAGCACCACCACTTATACTAGGCATATCTACCGATTGAGCAACAGCCTCCTGACTAGTTAGACCGCTACCGCCAATAGCAATTTTGTATTTTTGAGAAAGGTCTGTCGGAGAATTAGGAACTACGACTGGAGTTCCTTTTTGTAAAACATAATCGCCGATACGAGCAGTTTGGTCTTCAACAGACGGAGTTGGTGTTTCAATACTATACCAGTTGTCGCTAACCGCATTGCCTTGATCGTCACGCAACCCAAAACCGCTAGAACCGGGAACATATCGTGGAAGGCCAGTTAGGGGCGGATTCTGTTCTTTCAAGATATCTTTCATTTCTACGTTATCGTTATTCATCCTTTTTTTCTCCTATCTATATGACATTGTTGGTGAATCTCCTACTCGGAAAAAGGAGCCATTAGGATATTGCGAATTTTGGATATACATAAAGACTCGACCGCCACCAGCATCGTAAACGGCTCCATTAGTAAGCGGAGTACCGTCTGGAAAAGTACGGAGCAAATTCCCTCCAACATTTGTTAAACCACCCAATAAAGTCTCATCCCCTTCTTCTGGATTTCGCAACGTCCATCTTTTACCATTTTGGTCTGTATAGATATTTAAGCCTCCTCGGACACTATTGATATAGCCAGGCCCAGTAGTTGTAGTATTCTCATTGACCCCATCTTTTCCAGAATTACCAGAATTTACGTCTATACCGAGATTAGAACCTCCTGCATTTGAACCTGTTGAAGAGGTTTTAGAAGTGGCATTTCTTATCGCATTAGCGTTTCTTGCTTTATTATATCTATTTTTCCATTTAGCTTGTTCATTTTCAAGAATCTGATTCAAAGCGCTAGCTTGAGCAACGGATCTTAAATCGTTTGCCAAAGAATTCGTTTGTGGTGTCTGATAACGAGAAGTAAAATACCCCTCACCACCAGTTAGTCCACCAAGATTGCTAGGTACAGCAGTACCAAGATTATACGTATCAGTTTTAATTTGCTGATTGTTTGCTTGTTGAGTTGAGCGAAGATTATCAATAAAAGCAGTCTGCTCATCTAGAGAGACCTGTGGATTTACATACGATCTGTTCTCAAACTCAGTGTATTCGTTATCAGGTAATATAGCCATACCTTGATTATACAATGATATGCCTTAAAATGAAAAATTACTTAGACTGACTCAACTTATTTACTTCGTCAATCAACCTGTTAATAACAGCCGCAGTTTGATCTGGCTGGTTTTTTATCATCTCTGGTTTAATTCTAGGAATTAGAGCCATCTTTCACCTTTACAGGAATACCTTCCTGGCTATAAATATATACTTCACCAGTTTCTTCGTATTTTACGATAGCGTTGCAATAGTCGCCATTTTTAGGAGCCATCTCTTTAGTAAGAGCAGATGGGATTGAAACGAACCTAAGGCCACATTTGCAAGCTTTTTTACGACAGTCAACCTTTGGGCATTCTGTCTTATTATTTACATTATAATCAATTTCCATATCTTTATTATACTAGGTTTATTCACGGAACAGAAAAATACCCCATCTGAGTGTGTCTACGGGGTATTTTCCAAAACAACTATCCTTTAAATAGGAGTAATTTTATTATATCACAATTCTATTTCTTTTTAGAAAGTTGTTCCTTGATAAATGCTTCAGCCAAACTAATCTTTGGATGGCCAGCTAAACCTTGGGAACGAAGCTTTGCGTCTTGAGCTAGTACCTCATAAGCCTGGTTGATATTAGAAATACTATCGCCAACTTCAACATACTCTACAGTAGGAGCTGCGGATGCGCTTGGCTCTGTACTAGTAGCTTTTGCAGGAACGGTCTGTGCTTTTAGATCAAGGTAACGACGTACCATCTGGTCGTTGATAGAACCGTCTCTATTAAGTGGTTGGATATTGAAGCTTGCCATCTCTTTTAGCACATCACCAGTAGAGATCTTATCTGCAATACTAGCGTATTTTTCTTCCTTAGATAAAGCTTGAAAATATTGCTGTGCTAGGAATTCTTGAGCAGTAATAGAACCCTCTGGAGCTTTATATGCTGGTTCTTGCGCTTGCGGTTGAGTTTGTTGTGCAACTGGTTCATTTTGCTGTTCAACTGGAGTTGGAGCTGGAGCTGGTTGCGGATTGCTAATCTTTGATTTAATAGCATCAAAGCCTCCATTAGCCTTGAAGAATTTGTCGATATCAGCAAGTTGTTCACTAGTGAAACCGTGCATATCTGGAGCTGGAGCTGGAGCTGCAGCTGGCTCTGTATTAGTATTATTAGGTGTTGCTTCAGTCTGCGGAGCTGGTGCTGCGCCGGCTGCTTCTGGAGTATTTTCCATCAGTATCCTTTCATTAAATTGTTAATACTTTGATTTTATAACTGTTCTTGCATTTGTGCAAGCTTTTCATTATTGCGTTCCTTCATCGCTTTGAGAACGCTAGACACCATGACTAAATCACCAATATTACCCCATAGAAGAGAGGGATCTTTTTCTTTTACTGACACATCATAATTCTTAACTATGCCAGTCATTGTCTTGGAGAGGAACTCGATTATTTCCTCATCTTTATGTTTCATGATATCTGCAATAACATTTATCGCCATTTTTTCTCCTTTCTTATTCTTATTCCATGTTTATCATGCATATCCATAAATTTCTGAGCTGATTCCTTTCTTAGAAATTTTTTCTTAGATATACCAATAGGCGTTAAAATACGCCAGAATAAACCAACCTTAAATAATCGCAAAGGTACTCCTTTTTCTCCCCTCAATTTGTGGCAAATCTAGACTACCAGCATAAATCCATAAAGCGGCGATGTCATCATCGTGATGACCCTTCTTCGCTTCCATCTTTACAGTAGTAGTTCCATCTGTGCGCCTCTTAACATATTTCACGAATGTAGAAAATTCTTCTATTGTATACTCGTCGTGGATTATTATATTGTCCCTGTCCAATAGTGCCTCTAAGGAACTAATCATCTTCTCTTTGGTACTCACGGTGGTTCTAAGCCCAGGAGACCTTTCTGCCTTTGCCTTCTTATCCTCGTAATACCAGTGGTAATATCTTCTGGCGTTTACTGCCACGATAAAGCCATTGGCTACATTAATCTCAGGGCAGAGTTGGGCCTTATTATAGATCGTCCCAATAGAAACTGCCCAGTCTGCATAATCCTCGTCTTGTAACTCTCTATCTCTAAATACTGCTACTTGCTCGTGATTATCTAGGTCCATCACTTGCATTACAAAGTTATCTGTATCGGCAGACCTAGCAGTAATAGGGTCAATAGCGATACGATATCTATGCCCATAGATAGGTTCTCTAAAAATAGTGAGGGGAGACTCATCTGTTTCTTGAGCTTCTACCTTTCCTGTAGCATTATCAGTAACGATGCGATATTTCTTCCCAGCTAATATGTTTGCCTTTTGTTTCTCTATTGATCTTTCATCAAATACCATCTTATCAGAGGTCATATTGATAATATCATCGATTGAGGAAGGGAATTCGTAGCGCATCTTAGACGTACGTAGTGCACGAGTATGATACCAGCCCAATTTATCAAACCACTCCGACTGAGGAATACCATACTTACGCATCTCTGGAATAATGACATCTCGGTCATATTCAGTAAGGTCATCTTCAGTAAACCCTAGACCATCCCCCTCACGACCATAAACCAAGAACCAAGGAATAAAGATCAATTCAATATCCTCTGGATTATCTAATGCAAGCTTAATCTTGTTCAAGAAGTAATCTGACAAACGGTCAGAGAATGTACCGATATATGCAGTAAATGACCACGCGTAAGATGAGATAGCACCAGAGACAGCATCTTCCACCATCTCTGGATTACGATATTCTGAAGGCTCATCGCATAGCCATACTGATACAGTACCAGAACGGACAGAGTTAGAGCCAGCTGATGTAATTTCATAATAACCTCCTCTAGGAATACCTTTCACATCTTTAAACCTGAGAAGGGTAGAAGTGCCAAGAGTATCTCTCTCGATAGTAGGAAAGATGGCCGGATGAACATTAGCCACAATAGGTGCAATTTTCTGCTTGAAATACTTACCAGCAGTAGTACCTGTCTGGAGAGTATGTACCGTGTTAAGGTTTTCCATCCCTGGCACATAGGCCGGGAGGTAATCACCTATCGCTGTAAACAAGGTAGACTTACCAAACTGACGAGGGCCAATAACCACAATTTCTCTGTGTTCGTTCTTCCTCGTCTTCTTATCTACATTTTTAAAGATAGCCTTGGCAATCATCTGTTGTCCAGCGTTCATCTTAGGGTGGATATACTGGCGAGTATCACGGTCTTGGATTAAGAGGCAATTCTCAAAGAAATATTTAAACCCTTCATAATCACCAGAAAGAGCCAACCTGATTTGGTCAGCAGTTAATGTCTCGTCTCCAGTATATTCACACTCAAGTATCTTAGGCATCTTCGGATTTTATAAAACTCCCATTAACAGTTTTGCCTGTTCTTCCTTCTATCACATCATAAGCGAGCTCTAGACAATCCTTAAAGTCGTATCCAAGAATATCTGCAAGTATAATCAACACTACTCCAATATCGCCTATAGCATCTTTTACTTCTGGGGTATTATATCTGCTACGAGATATTTCATTAGCGAGTTCACCAACTTCTTCCATGAGCTTAATAGTTTGTTTGTCTGGATTATTTATTCCATGCTCACGCCCCCAATCTTTTATAGACCAGATTATCTCATCTGTCATCATAATGTTAAAGCCTCCTTAATTGTTTCCTGAGCTTCTCTTGCCTTCTTCTCTTCCGTGCTTTCCTCTTGTGGGAGAATGTCGCTGCCCTTAAGAGATGAATTTAATTTTGCTAGAGACTCGACTACTGCTCTTACTAGATCTGGGTCAGACTTAGCGTCCAACCCATCCAGTAATTCATATAGTTTAGAAATCGCCTTGTTGTTGAGGTCAGAAAGCTTCGGGTTTTTAAGTCCGCCTATTACCTCGTAATCCATTATTCATCCTTCTTCTTAGAAGTTTTCTTTTTGCGAGGCTTTGGTTCTACAATAACAGGTTCTGCTTGGTTAGGAGCGACATAGTTTTCCACAGGTTCAACAGGCTGATGAGAAAGGGTGAACCTGCGAGTGCGAGATGCTTGCATCATAGCCTCATGAAGGCGAGGAGCGACTAAGCAAATTTCTTGGATAACTAAAGCGCCTTCACGTTCAAACTCTCCAAGTTTGTTAGAAACTTCAGCAACCTTGATTCTAGACATAATATCATCAAATTGTTTCATAAGCTCTCTCATGCGAGAAACAGCTAACTCAGGTCTTCGTGGATCCATCTACACCTCCAACCCTGCACCATTAGTAGTAGTAATGCCGTGGTCACCGATAGAGTCACCTTCTTTAGCAATTGGTTTATTGGCACGAGGTTGTACGGCCTGTCTGCCCTCTGCATCATCAGCAACAGTAGAAATACCACGAGTGATTTTCTCTTTATATTCATGACCAACTAATTCACGATATTTATCACGGATTGTCTTCTTAAGAAGTTCTTTATCAAAGCTTGTAAGGATAGATACATTTGCATCGCCAATGTATTGGTATTCAACAGTCTTACCACGTTTAGTACGATAAACTTCTTCTGGTTTTAGCCTACGAATTCTTGGAATGCGGAAGTTGTGATTTACTTCAATCCAGTTAATTCGTGACACGATATAATCCATATCTACAACTGGATTAGAACGTGTATCTGATTTAATGAGTGCTACAGCGTCATCAATACTGATAAACCCTGGAGCTAAGTTTGTTGGTGACATATTGTCCTCCTATTAGTTAATTTTATTGTATAATGTATATCCTTTTCGGTCAAGCAAATTGTTTTACTATGTATTCAGCATCTACTTCAGCTTTTAAACCACCTCGTGATATGTCTGACCACCTACACTCATTCTTGTCGTAGCCTAATATAACTACATATTTGCCAGCATTATTTAGGAAGTTATTTAGCATCTCAACTTCTGGAAATTGCGGAATATACTGGAGAGCTTTTCTGGCCTTCTCTTTCCCTTTATGAATCGGGATGTTTAACCAGTCGGCGTAGCCGACTTTTTTCAAAAATCCCCTAGCCCTCTGTTCTACTGAACCGCATTGGCAAGTAACAACCAATATCATTTTTCCTCCTTAAAAATCCATTTATCAACAAAAAAGAATATGCATGCACCTATAGCATTAGCAATTATTGCTGCTGGCCATTCCCCCATAAATCCTAGCCAAGCGATACAGGGAGCCAAGATAAAAGTGCTAAGTTCCCATCTGCATAGGTACATGAAAAACTTTTTCATCTTATCCTAGTCCCCTTCACTAGATCATATTCTTTTACAATATTGTTCCCATCTAATTCTACATAATAAGCAAACCTGCCAGACAATTTAGCTATGGCTTCGATGTGTTTATTATCTACCTCTTTTGCAAACTTGAATATTTTATCTTTGCCCTTAATTACATCTGGACAGACTTCGCCTGGGAAAAGAACTGAGAATGCCTCTCTCGCCTTCTTTTCCTGATTGAAGCATGTACATACTAATATTTTTTTCATAGCATTTGCTCCAGTTCCTTTCGAGTTTCGGCCCAATTCTCCGGGAAGATTATTTTCCCGTAGCTCCACTCATTTACTTTAGTTATAAACTCCTTCTGCCCTGGGCGAATAGGAGAGTTCTTAGCTTTCTTGCACTCAAGAAAACCATAGAACCCTTCTTTGCAGAAGAACACATCAGGTATCCCAACCCTGGTTGTGGCATTAGCCTCATACTTCAAGACGATACAGCCTTTAGACTTAAGCCACTTAATCACATTTTTCTGAAAATCAGCTTCCTTAGCCATTATTCTTCCTCCCACGGGGTAATTGTCCACACCTTCTCGTGTTTCACTTCCCCGGTTTTCATATTAAAAGTCATATCTGGTAATATCGCTATTACATCTGGGTCTAACTCTGGTACTATCTCCTTGAGTCTTCTCCAGACATACTGGCACTGTGGGTCAGTAATCTGTTTAGGATACTTCGCCAAGCGATAATAAGTGTTCTTATTTTCTCTAATGAACTCATCCTGCAGCCATAAGAACCCATGGAACTTATACATTCTATTGTTCAGATATAATATTCTGGCGGTGAGATATTCGCACCATGCTTTCTCAGTATCTGGCTTCGGAAGGGGGAATCCTATATCATCTAGTGATATTTTTTTCTCTTCCTCAGGAGCATTCTCATGTTCATTAGCCTGGATCACTCTGTCAGCTAGATTACTCATCGAATAGCCCTCCCACCCAATCTTCAGTCTCTTTCTGTCTCAAGTTCTCGAGGATAGATAAGATACTCACGCCACTTTCATGCATCTGTGCAATCGTGCCGAAAGTCTTAGCCTCTGGGCAAACCCACTCTGCATAGAAGCATGTCTGTAAGTTGCTTACTCTATATACATTATCAAGGGCGACCCTATCATCGGTGTGTCTAGTCTTCTTCTCCCTAGAATCATTGAAGGCTTCCTTAAACTCGTCATACTTGTTAATCTTATATCCTTTATCTTTGCACCAGATTACATAGTCATCATACACCTCACGCAACTTGTGGTATTTACCGAAGTAGCTGATGAAGGTAGTATAGAAGATACGATAGGACACCATGTTCTCACGGAGAATATCGCGCATAATCTCAGAACTTCTACTAACAGGAAAGTCACGAGTCATATAATATCTGGCAATACCAAGCACTGTGCCTAAGAAATGTACCATCCTATCAGGGGTGTAAGTAACCTTCTCAAAGCTCTCGTTCTTATTATCGTTTCCAGATAGGTCAGCTGTAAACGGAATAATGCGAGCACGGCGAATACAAGCCTCTGCATCGTTGCCTTCCCAGTTAGGTAGGTGGTTAGATGCAGATACACACTGGAAGTCGCAAGATACCTCGATAGGCTTCTGTCCATGCATCACATCTAGCTCGATGTCACCATGGTCGGCGATAACACGGAAGAGATCAGTGTCCTCTAGAGTGCCAGGCTTCTCCTCGTCAGGGGCGTTCACCAAGGTGTTCATAAGGCAGTGGTTCTTATGCCAGTTGCCAAGCTCCCCTAGTTGTAACTTGGAGGTGTTCCTCGACCCCATAAGTGTATGGATCAAACCGATTACACCAGATTTACCATTACGCCCGTTACCTTCTAAGATATATGTGCCCAAAGGTTTGTTCTTCATAAAGAATGTGGAAAACATCCCGAGGATATCCATATACCTCTCGTGATTCCCATTAGCGACAGTCTGGAGGAAGAAGAAATCCTCATCCTCTTTCAGGTCACCATCATTGAGGATCATCTCTGCACAGGCACTATCTATATATTTTACTAACACATCCCCATATTCATCGAATGTACCAGATGCATATTTTACAATATGTTTGGTCTCCTTAGGGGTGTCGAATAGCCTTCTAAAACATCTGCGCCCATCAGGGATTTTATCATATACATCACCAGTTTCTGTATCCCAAAACTTGCCAGGGATTAACTGGATAATTGTGTTGTCTACTTTTTCTATTGAATTTTCCATCCTAATCTTTTTATCTACGCTATTCCAAATTTTGTCAATAGCTGCACCGTCCACCGTCCCTGTTATTTTCTGATAATTCTTTGTGATGATATTCATCAACTCTTCCTTATCAGTAGGCTGATAAACCTCATCTACAGGGACACCATCAACCATTGGTCTCTTGTAATAGCGGTCTACCCCCTTAATAGCAACTACATCGTATTGTTCCAAAGATTCAGTCATGACATCGTGCTGTATCTTCTTAACCCCAGTAGGTACTACCTTAATGCCTTCCCCTGTAACTTCTGCCTCAAGTACCCCTGTTAATCTCTCCATCAACTCTTTAGGAATATTTGGGTCTTGACGCATAACAGCGAAAGCAGCAGCGATTGATGCACTATCTTGTACGTCAAACTGCCCTTCGTTCTTACCCACCATATTCTACCCCTCCAGCTCTTTCCTAATAGAGAGTACATCTTCCAGTATTACAACGGCAACCTCCTCAAGACCGTGTGCGTCCTCTACGTTTATCAAAGTTTTGCACCACTTAAATACACCTGGCTTAGGGTGGTAGGTGAACTCAATAATGGCCATCCCATCTGTGACACCTAATATATTGATATTGCTTTTAGCAAGTTTCGCTTGCCATGAAAGACATTCGTCCATGTAACCTCCATTATTAAAGTGATACTCCCATTATAGCACTGCCATTAGTTGGCCTGTCAATACTAAAAGTTTTCCACAGTAAAAAACCTCCGGAGAGGTTTTTTACTTCACACGATATATGAATTATTCGATAACATAATTCATATATCTATTATACTACTCTGGGATGAATTCTCGTTCAAATTCTTCATCGAAATGGTTTTTGACCTCAGGACACTCACTAATTGGCTCCCAGTGTTCGCTGATAAACTTGTCGAACTTATCATCAATTATATGCTTGATGGCCTTGTTTTGCTTATCATTTACGATAGCGACATCGATAATATCACACATCTCTCTGCGAAGCAGGTTAATCTCTGGCTCTGAGACGGCGAGCTCAAAATTAAACTCGTTTTCGTTGCCACCTGGTAGATATGGGCCACCCACAGTGCAAATCCCATTCACACTGAATACAGAGGTGATATCCTTCTCTCTGAGTAGATCAGTGATATCTATAGTAGTACACTGTCTCGCTTCCGCAAAATCGCTGCCCGGAAGCTGTTTATAAGTTGATACGTTTAGAACTGCTTTAGAAAGAGTCTCTTCTTTTTTAGAGCTGTTCATAAAACTCCTTTCGTTTAATTGTTAATGTGTACTCCTATTATAACCCAAACCGCAGCGTAAGTCAATACCCAAAAATGCGTAAAATCGCGTAAAAATAACTTACGCACTAATTACGCTAACTTACGCGATTTTGCCTAGTAAAACATGTTGTTGTGCCATAGTCAAACAGAGGTGGGGCGAAGCCCCACAGAGGTCAGAAAACGGATTTGCCCCTTGACAACATATTCATCGATTTTTGTCAAAATTTGAGCTTCATAGAAATGAGAAAAAGTCAATAGCTATAAAATATAAAATTTTATAAGTCAAAAATTAACAGGGGTGGATGGAGGGGAGTGCGTAAAAACGCAGCGTAATTCTGCGTAATTTTAAAAATACGCAATTTTAACAGGGGTGATTTTTGGCCGTGCGTAAATAGCGTACTTTTGAGTTTGAATGGATTACGCGATTTTCCATACTAAAACATATAAATAAAAAAATACAAGCCTTTGATTTCTTTTTATTGATTTCTTTGGCTTGTATCCTTAGAATATGGTTTTATCTACCTCTATTATACCATAGCTGGAGGAAAATAAAAAAAATTTAGATATTTTTTAGATATTTTTAGATCTGATAGGCAAAAACAGATACCAGACCTGTGGAAAACTCTAGCAGCGTGCGGCTAAAACTATAATAATCCTATACTAATCCTCTAAAAAAATAAAAAGATATTTATATTGTGGTCATATTGGGGTTAGAGATATTCCCCTACGCATGGAAAAGGGTCTAGGGGCCTTTTAGGCCTCCCCCGGTACCCTTTAATTTGACAAATTAGTTTTTTTTATTTTATAAATAGAGTAATAAATTAAATTATTTTAGGTAGTACACATAAAATTCACTCTCGCTACGCTCGAGCTCTTTCTCCTTCTTATAGGGGGTCTGTCCCATCTTAAAACTATTGCATTTTTTTAAAAGCATTATATAATAATTCTTATGTAATCTATACCATAAGAGTTATATAATCCCCGCCGTGTACTCTATGCATAAGGCATATAATACCATAAGAGTTATAATCCTATAATCCCCATAAAACCGAACAGAAAAACCGAACAGAATTATATCTCTACATCTGTTAAACCGAACAGAAGTGTTCGGGTTTTAAAAGTTTTCCACAGGTTAGAACCCCGAAAATGCATGAAAAAATAGCAATCCCGCCCCTGTTAATCCGCCAAAATAGCAAAACCGAACAGACTTTTTTTAGACTTTTTTTAATCTACCTCTGTAAAACCGAACAGAAAAAGTCCGTCTAGACTCTGGACATAATACCATTATAGTGCTATAATAGGGACATATCATAATAATGATATAGCGGTATAATAATAGGCATATCTTATATATGATATAACACAATTTAAGGGGGATTATAACTATATACATATACATATAAATCCGTGAGGACATAAACGGACGGGGTTTTTAACGCTCAGATGTGATAAAGTCGTAGCGGTGGTGTATAACAGATTATAGCTATACAGAGTATATCAGATTATGCATGGCATAAGGCATGATATAGCATATTAATAAATAGACTACAACGGCACGGCGGGGGCGTGATAATGGCGGTGTATTGTAGCGGTGATAGGGCAATGGCACACGGGCGTGATAGACTAGTAAAACGCCCCAAGGTGATGACACGTGTGGTATAAGAGCGGACGCCGAAAAGACTAGAGTTACATAACACGCTTGCAAGGTGAACCCTGAAAAGCGTGAAGCATAACAATTATAATAGTGGCACACCACACTATAACAGGTGTAGAAAGGTGAAGCATGAGGAAGATAACACTCATGGTCGGACTCAATGATAAAGAGTCCAAACAACAAGAGATAGGCACGATTGATGCTTATAAAGTTATAGGCAATATACTTGCAAGGGATTGTACTATAACAGAGGGGCGTGGTGTATATACACACGAAGACGGCACACAGGTTTATGAGACGTCTTTGGTGGTAGATATACTGGACTTTGATAACTCTGTAACAGAAGAGTATATCATAGACGTGGTCGAACAGATTAAAGACGCATTGAATCAAGAGAGCGTCGCATATCAAGAGCAAAACATAACAAGTAAATTGATATAGGGGAAAATATGGTAGAAGTTTCACACACAAAAGGCGCAATCACTCTATATGAGGGTTGTTTAAATGATGATTTTGTACAAGTACTAGAGGATGGGTACTATTATAAGGGACATAACAAGGCACAGGTGGTACTATTCTATTATACATATGCTAATGAGTGGTCTAATCATGAGCATAAAAAGTTTTTCAAGACGCTTGAGAACGCTATTGAGTGGTACAAAAAGAGCTTTAAAGACAGGGCGATATATCAGGGAAGAGTTTGGCTAACAGATGGTGGTGAGGATTATACAGAGACAGATGAGGATGGTATTGTACTTGCAAAAGATGAGGACGCCCTAAATGAGTTTGATAATTTAACACTATATTGTGAATTATAGAGAGGATTAACATGGCACAAGGCAATATAACTATTCATAAACATAACGAATATGAGTTTATCTGTTGGTACTGGGAAACTAGTAACGCATGGGGGCATGAGGTGAGACTCTGTAAGACAGGTGAGCAAGGCGGTGTAGAACTAGGACGTGCAAGAGTGAGGTACTATAACAGAACGTGGGAATACTACACATACCAGAGTGCAATGGCACAGGCACTAGAGAATTATAAGAAGCAAGAGCTTGAGCGGTTTATTGAGCGGTACAAGTACGACAATAAACTCAAGTACTATGATATGGAAGAAACACATGACTGGGTAGAGAAACCGCTACCACGTGGCATGAAGAAGAAATTGACAGAAGAGTTTAATGCACAACCTCTATGGCAAGAGCTAGAAGAGTACGTGAAGAGAGGAAGAGATTAACATGTACGACAAAATTGATAAGATTTATGAAGCTGTACGCAAGGTATATGGGTACGACAAACATGCAGACGATTTGGTCGACTTTTTATCTGATTTGGCGGAAGCATATGACAGAGTAAAGGGGAAGGCATAATGAGTACGGCTAATTTTGCACCAGTGAACTTTGATTTACCACTAATTGCATATGGCATGGGGGAAGACTTTGAAGAACGCAAGAAAGACTATGAAGACCAGTTTGAGGAAGAGTACACAGAAGACATTTACAATAGCGACATTGAGTTTGAGTGTGAAGCAATAGAGGAAGAGCTGAAAGAGTTTAACGACAAGCACAGGTGGTTTGAGGTAGTACAGGAAAGCGGTTACTATCAGGGCATACAATTCCAAGTGAACTGGTTGGACAGATACTTTGATATGGAGCAGATACTAGACGAGACGCAGTTTAACGACGAGGACGCCGAGTATTTCTATGGCACAGGTGAGACGGCAAAAGGTATAAGGGAAGAGGTGAAGAAAGAACTGGAAGAGGTGAGAAAATACCTCATGAGCTTTGCAGGCAGAGGGTTTTTGAACCTGTACAAGTACGCACAATTCAGTAACGGAGAAGCAATTTACAAAAGAGTAGGAGAATAACATGAAGATTATTGTGAACAAAATACCGAGCATGCACTATAAAGATATTGTAGTGAACATTAAAAGAACGAAGCGAGGCAACTATGTTGTAAGGTCGGGCAACAATGTTGTAATCGCAGACGACTATTCAGACAAGACGCTAGAAAAATTATATAACATGGTGAAAGGAGAACAATGAGAACATTAAAATATAAGTACTTTTTGTGGCGTGAGAAGCACACAAAAGACATTAAGCTAAAAAGATACTACCATAAGAAAGCAAAGAAAGCACTATATAAATAGGAGAATAACATGGGTAACAGAGCAGTTATTACTAGTAAGAAAAACAATAACAAAATTGGCATTTACTTGCACTGGAACGGCGGTAAAGATAGCGTGGAAGCATTTTTAAAATACGCAAAATTGCGTGGTTTCAGACCACCTGAAGAAGACAACTATGGGTGGGCAAGGCTAGCACAAATTATTGCTAACTACATGGGCAAGGACGGCTTGAGTGTAGGCATTGACACCATTGACAGGCTAGATTGCGACAACTGGGACAATGGCACATATCTGATAGAGAACTGGGAAATTGTAGGGCGTGAGTATTTTACTGGAGAAGAGCAATGGTCGCACCCTATGCGTACAATGTTACGAGACATTAACAACGCACAACCCGAGAATCAACAACTAACCGAAGAGGAACTATATAAGGAGATTTAATATGAAACTATACTATCACAAGACTGACGGCGGAGCAGAATACTATTGCACCGCACCTGTCGCAGACACAGACGAAGGAGACATGACCACGGCAATTTTGAGAACTGACGGCAACGAATTTGAAATGAACACACGCATACTAGCAGAAGCAGGTATTGACGTAATTATTAAAAGTTAAGGAGATGATTATGGCATACTATGACAACTATAACGAGAAACAATTAAAAGACATTATCAAGGGCATGGAAGATAGCCAAAACATTATCTTTGATAGTAACACAGAAGATACTATCGGCTTCTATTCTGATTTGGTAAGGTTTTACAAGTCTTTGATTAAAGGCAAGATTGACCTAAACGAATACGAAGAAGCAAAAGATTTAACAGACCAGTTAGCCGAGATAGACGAATTTACTGACTATGACGGCTTGCTAGTATTAAGCATGAATAATGGCATGGGCTTTACTTGTAAGAAGTACGCACCATGCAGACAATAAAGGAGACAACTATGGATTACAAAAAGAAAATTGAAACAATCATTTACGAGTGGGTTAAACAGAACTTTGGGGAGAGCGAAGCAGACGACCCGAGTTGGAGCATTGAAGCTTTGGCAGACGAGCTAGCTAAACACCAATACGAGTTTTACTGGCAACAGGAGCTTGAGTATCTAAAGGAAGACGTGGAGAGATATGCAAAAGACAAGTATAGACTAACAGAGCAACAAATGTATAACGTGGCAGACGAAATTAGGAACTCGGAGTGGTATTGCAGTATTAACCCTGAAGACATGGAATATTACATTAACGAAGAGCTAAAGAAAGGAGAATAAAATGTTAATTATAACTATGGATACAGAAAAGCTTATCACTATTGTTGAAGGAACTGGTGATAACTTAACAGACGAAGATATTAAAGACGGCTACACGGACTATGTGATGACAAGCATTTATCATGTAGAGGGCGAAGACATTGTACTTGAAGACGGGGGACAAATGTTGAGCCAAACACCTATTGCAGACCTAGAAGAGGACGAGCTTGTAAAGCGAGTGCTTGATTACTGGGGCTTAGGTGAAGAAGACTGGATTAAAGGAGTAATGTAATGGATTACGAAACATATAAACGCTTTGAAGCGGAACTAGATATACTAAACGAGGAGTAAGCTATGAAAACATTTAGAGTTAATAAAGAAACATTATCGGGCATGATGACGACTGGCGAAGTCTATTCAGACGGAGAGTATGTAAGCTTGCCTGATGATATAGAAGCTAGAGAAATCACTATGGGCTTTAGTGTTACTCAGTATGGAGAGGATGGCATGATTGAAAATGTTGAGTTCTACCCAGTAGTAACCGACATGGAGAGCTTTACAGACAACGAAGATACCGTGCTTGAACATATCAAATCAATTTATACACCTGACAAATGGCAAAACGACCAATGGTAGAAAGGAGTAAGCTATGAAGATTATAGAAATGGAACGCAGGACTATGGACGGCAAGCCCGTAGAGTATAACCCTGTATATGAAAATGGAGAAGACTTTAGAGACTGGTGGTGTGTGATAGAAACTAAAGAAGAAGAGATGGTATATAACTTCTTCTTGGAGCAACTATGCGACCAACCCGAACATACTATTATCGTGAAGCTTTGGAATGACATGGTAAAGCACGCAGGACAAGGTATGGGTGTATGTTGGGGAGACGACGATATGTATGGCTATATCAGACCCGACGAGGTAGCACCTTTACCAACTGAACCATTTATCGATGGAGACGGAGATGAATGGGTAGTGATCGGATAGCTATTGACATTTTTAAAAATGTATAATACAATAATATAAAACAACTATAACAAAGGAGACTATAACAATGAGCAAGATAAGCCAACTACACGCTGAATTATCAGAGCAAGCAAGCGAGCTTGGCTTTGAAAGTCTAGGCGAAGCAGAGCAAGCAGGGTATGAAGTGGATTGGAGCACAGGTAAACTTATTGAGCCTCAAGAACTAGCACACGAGGCATGGCTAAAAGAAAAGCACGAGGTCTTACATATCTTGGAAAGCGTCAAGGAAGACATTGTGGAATTAAATGATGGAGATAACAAACACGTAGCTATTGACGAATTGGATTATGTAATAGATTTTATTGAGAAAGGAGAGTGTTAATGAGACTTTATCAAGTAGAAGAGGTAGGGCTTTACAACAATGACTACTTCTATTGGGCAAAAGACGAGGGCGACGCATTGGACCAACATGAGAAGCAGGGTGCAGACCCAGAACGTGAGTGGGTAGCAAGTCCAGTCTTTGCCAACAATGCGGATTTAAAATATAGAGGCTATGTAGTCCAAGACTAAAGGAGGTAATATGAAAATTAAAATCAAACAAATCAAGAGCGAAGAAGTATTACAAAAGTTCGGTAATAGGTTCTTCACTAAAGAGCAGATTAATGATATAGCGAGTGCATAATATGGAAAGAATAGAGCAGCTACTAGCATTGATCGCTGAAGAAATTTCTACTAAGAATATGATGACATTGGAATATCTCTCTACTAATAGCATTGATGAAATAGAATATATGGATGAGATACGTAAGCAATCAGAAATACTAAACCTAATTGAGAAGGAAGCTAAAGAACAATGGAAGATAAATTAAAAGAATATGATTTACACGTAGAATGGAGTGAATCAGAAGATAGAGAACCTATCGACTTCGAGATACGTGATAACCACGATGAGTTATATGCCACAGTGTGGGGGAGTAATCCATTTAATGACGTTGATATAGATTGCGACCATTGTGAACCGATCTATGATGACGATGAGACTGTTGGAGAGTGCCCTATATGTGGTGCTACTTGCGACTGGCATTACGAGAAAGACGACGAGGGGAATGATATTCGTGTACCACACGAGTGGTATAAAGCAAAGCAAATCGGTGGGATTGTGGGGAATTATATTAAACAAATACAAAAGGAGTTTTAAGATGGAAGTATCTAAACTAACATTATCGGAAGGCTTACGTGACCAAACGTTAGCTACTGACGTCTTACTTTGGATGAGAGACCATTTCGATAAATGTAAGAATACTAATTGTAAGAAGTTAGCAGTAACTATGGGGTTGGACAAAGACTTTAAGCCACATGCAACCACAGGGTCACTTGACCAAACTATTCACAAACTTATGCGAAGAGGTTTGGTGATTCGTCAGGGCACAAACCTATGGCATTCAAACTTCTTAGTAAATCATGGTCACCCTGACATGCCACCTATTGTGGACGATGGCTTTATCAAAACGACTAGTACTAAGAAAGATTCACCTACTGAAGTCTTCAGAAGGAATGGCAATAAGACTTTAGCACAACTTATATTCGAGTGGATGGACACACATCCTATGTATTTAGTTGACACCACCGCAGGCGAGATTGCTACTGCGATAATTAAAGAGGGAACTTTTGAAGGGTCTTATGCTTCTATTGTTTCTATTATTCACAGACTTATGCGTGACGGCAGGATTAAAAAGTTTAATAAGACTGACGGGTATAGAAGTCTAGCAGACTTTAAGCTAGTCAAGAAAGGAGAAACTATGCCACAAGAACATGAAAAACCTACGTTTAAGGAACTCGTACAGGAAGGTATGGACCCGATCCATGCAGATATATTAACAAGAGAGGAGCCAAAGATGGAAGAGCAGAGCGTAAATCTACCTGATGGTAAAACCATCAGTCTCACCATTAACATTAATTTTGGCAAATAGATATGGCGGAGTTATTTAGGTTCCAACAGGAGGCTGTGACCCAGTTATTAGATGATAAATATTTTATTATCTCTGGCACTGGGTCTGGGAAAACTGCAATGTCTTTATCGTGGGCAGAGCAAAAATGTAAAAAAACAGGCAAGAGTAAATTATTAATTGTAACAACTGCATCCAAATCTAAAACGGGAGATTTCGAAAACGAGATGAGAGAGTGGTGCTCTTCTTCTTTCTCTAATTCACTATCATCTCTTCTCGTCCTCTCGTGGCACAAACTCGCAGCATGGGTGAACGCAAACGAAAATAGCGTGGCAGACTACGTTGTAATATTTGACGAGGTGCAAAAAGGTTCAGCAGGCGTAAGCTCGGGAATGGGCAAAGCATTCCTAAAAATTACAAAGCAAACAAAAGATTGGGCTGCGTTCACTGCTACCCCTGGTGACACTTGGCTGAAGTTCTATCCATATTTCACGGCGTGTGATTTAGTGCGGAACAAGAGCACCTTTATGCATACGTATGCAAACGTACAGACATATAAAGGTTACCCAGAGATAACTGGTTGGAGATATGAAGAAAAGCTAAAACAAATGTGGTCAATGATTAGCTATTCGCCAGACACTAGTAAGGTAATGAGTGAATTGCCAGAACAAACGCATAAGGTTGTAACATTCAAAAAGCCTACATCTTATAATAAGATACTTAAGACAAGGACGAACGAGGAAGGTGAATTCCTAGATACAGCTGGAGCTTTATGTGCAGAGCTACGCAGACAATGTTTTACTAAAGATAAGCAGGAATGGATCAAAGAGTTTGTAGAAGGCCTAGAGAGTGGATGCGTATTCTTCTATAACTTTATAAAGACTGGTGACGAACTGGAAGATATAATCAGTAAAGCACTGCCAAAAGACGCCAAGATATGGCGTATAGATGGCAAGCACCACGAAATTCCAACTGCAGACACTATTGGACCACACGATATGGTGATGTGCCAGTGGCAAAGTGGATCTGAAGCATTGAACTTACAGTTCCTACATTACTGGGTAAGTGTAGAAGCGTGCTATTCATATAGCACAAGTATCCAGGCTAGAGGTCGTATCAGACGCATTGGACAGAAGATGCCACAGTTTTACTATTATCTAAAAACTGAGCACACTATTGAAGACGCAGTGTATGAAGCACTTAAAACGAAATCAGATTTTTCTGAGGACGTATGGTGCGTAAGTAATAAACTAATCGAGGAGGAGAAATGATAAAGCTAACTGAAGAAGAGCGAAAGGCTCGAAGAAAAGAAGCGTGTCGTAAGTATTATCTTAAGAACAAAGATAAATTCGCTGAACGCAACCATAAGTATAACAAAGAGCACCGTGAACAATTAACTGAGTATAGGAGAGGATGGAGAGAAAGGAATCGAGAAAGTTATAATGAATATCATAGAGAGTATCGTAAGAAAAGAAAGGAGGAAGAATGAGTAAATTATTGTTCGTAAAACATGGTAAAAACATTGAGGCTGGACACGAATATAAAAATAATAATGGTATACCGTTTTTTAGTGCAAATCTTATAATTAAACCAAGAGAGAAGGAAGTCTGGACTAATTGCGGCGATGCGTATTATGATTATTCAATAGGGTTTAAAGAATTCTTGGAGATAGCGGATAAAATTAAAGAGATAAAGGAGGAAAAATGAGTGAATACAATAAAAGATTACTAATCAAATATGGAACATTCACATTATTCTTAATCATAGGAATAACTATGTTCTTCGTAGGGCTCTTAAATGGTGGAGCTGGTAAAGAGAACGACCCAGCTTTTAGTATGGTTTTCATATCAGGGTTCATACTGTCTGGGGTGTCGATACTATTTATATTTTTTTCATTAACGGAGGATTTTTAAGGAGAAGGATGGGGAAGATTCATAAAGATTTTCAAAGGGGCAAGCGAGTTTTGGTCATGTTAAGAAATGGGGAAAAAATAGTCGGCAAATTTATTTCTAATGACTCACGAGGCATAACTCTTGACCAAGATAGACACATCGATAACAAAGATATTAGAGCAATAACGATTTTGAAAGGAGAAAGATATGAGCTGGCAAGATGACGCAATGGCCGAACAAGACTGTGCAGATGCTCTATTCGGTATGGGTGAAGCCGAGTGGAGGGATACCTTTTGCGAGGCTATGAAGCGTGCAAAAGAAGACCAAGATAAGATAATTAAGGAGGCTAATGAAAGTAGTTAGAGACAATTTATACGAAGATTATAATTTTAGCCATGATTATCCTATAATGGGAAAAATCTGGAAGTTCAAATGTCGCTTTTGTGGCAAAGACTTACGAAAAATGCCGAAAGATTCTATCGTAAAAGGCGAAGTCTACTGGGGATGGGGCGAAGAAGGTCACCTTGAGAGACATTGGTGGTGCAATGAATCCTGCGCCAAGAAATGGTATTCAGCACAAAAGAAGGCCCATAATAAAAGTAAGCGTGATAAAGAGACATTGAACGAGCGCATCAAAGGTAGGAAAGGATTATTTGACAAAGTAAAAGATGTTTGATATACTAAAAGCATAGAGAAGGGGAATGCCCACCCTTGCCCTTCTCTAACTATAACTTAATACAATTAGGAAAGGAGAACCTATGAAGGTTGTAAAAGGTCAGGCTTTGACTGCACCTAAGCTCATGATTTATGGGCTTTCTGGTGTGGGCAAGTCAAGTCTGGCAGCAAAACTAGAAAAGCCTTTGTTTCTAGACTTCGAAGGTGGCTTAAACTATCTAGGTGTAGATAGGTCGGCACAATACACAAGCCTCGAAGAATTCTACAAAGACTTAGTAGAACTTTACCATGCTGGTGAAGCTGGTAAAAGGGAATACGAAACAATCGTCATCGATAGCGTTGACTGGTTGGTACGCAAGGTCGTAGAGCAGGCCGCAGGTATTAACAAGAACAACCTAGAAATGACACTCAACAAATCTAATGGTGGCTATGGTAATGGTAAGGCTGTGCTTGAAAACCACATCCGTGCTAAACTTCTACCACTATTAGTCATTCTAAATAAGGTAGGCTATGGCATCTGTCTCATTGCTCACGCAGACCGCAAGACATTGATGGATGAAGATGGTATAGATACCGATAGAGTTGCACCTAAGATTGACGTAAACACTATGAATATCTTCGTAGAGTGGTCGGACAATGTGTTCTACCTCAAGAAGAAATCAGATGGGTCACGCATACTTGTGCTAGATGGTGACGATAATGTCCTAGCCAAGAACAGACTTAGCCTACACGGTGAAGTTGACCTCGCAGATGTAGATATTAATAAATTACTAATTCCAAAGGAGAAATAACATGAGTATTGATTGGGATAATATTCAAAACGAAATGGGTGGAGACTTTAAAAACTTTTATGCAGATGGTAAATACAAAGCCAAATGTGATGGTGTAGAAATCAAAGAGGTTGGCACTAATGGTTCTGTAATCATGAAGTTCCACTTTGAAGAGACTAACGAAGCACAGTACCCTACTGCAGACCACTGGCTGTCATTTAAAAATGATAACTGGCGTGCATGGCACAACAAGAACTTGATGGAAGTGCTTGGTGCTACGGAAGATGCTGCTAAGAAAGCAGTTGAAATGGCCGAGAGCAAAGAAGGCAAAGAGAATATCATTAAGGGCTATGAAGCTTGCTACAAGAAACTTCTAGCAAAGAAACCTGAGGTAGAAATTGAAGTTTATACCGATGAGAACCCAAGCACTGGCAAGTCATATGCTCGTGCAGAGTTCTTGGATCGTCGTGTTGCTATGCCACATGGCGACGAAGATAAGAAACCTGCTGATAAGGCAGAAGATATCATCTCACAAGGTGAAGCAGTAGACTTAAGCGAAGCTGACTTACCTTTCTAGGAGAGTAAATGAAAAAGCAAGGCTATGAAGTAAAACTCATAGACCATTGGACACCACCAGAAGGGGACGACTTACGTCCCCTTGTGGCTATGCCAAATATTCCAAAACCATTGCACTTGGTAAACCCTAGAAACTTATTGGGAAGAAAAACTTGGGATATGATGCGTAAGAGTGCGTACCATATGGCAAATGATACCTGCGAGATTTGTGGGTATAAGCCAGAGAATATGCATCAAAGACATGGACACGAGGTTTATGAGATTGATTATAAGGAAGGCACGGCAACATTCAAGAGAGTATTTTGTATCTGCTCTCTATGCCATCTAGGCGGCATTCATACTGGTAGGGCTATTACTTTGTTTAAGAAGGGCAATCCTTTGTACCCTAAAGAGTTTCTATTGCAGGGCGCAGAGCATGCGTTCAAAATTATCTATGAATATAATCAGGATCATCCTGACGCAGACCTCAGAGCTTACTCTACATACCTAGAGTATCTTAAGAGACCTGAGTTAAAGGAAGAGATGGTAAAACTCATAGAGAAATACAACATAAAGTTCTATGAAGAGAATACAAAGACCATGGCTGACTGGGCTGACTGGAGACTTATTATAGGGAACAAAGAGTACCAGACACCTTATAAGACCTACGAAGAGTGGGAGGAGGCTATGGAGAAACAGTCTGGTAATGACACCGCTCGTATCTTACAGAAGAACATTGAAGAGAAGTTCTCAGGGGGTGTGTTCGACGAGCTGGACAAAATACTTGACAAAGCACAAGACCTTTAATATACTTGTGATAACAATAACAACTAACCGAAAGGAGACTATAATGTCAGGGACAAAACTTGGTGGCATGCGTGCTGCCATAACAAATAAAAAGAAATATGGTGAGGGTTTTTATGCTCGCATCGGAGCTAAAGGTGGTCGCAATGGTCACACTGGTGGATTCGCCGCTATGGATCCAGAATTGAGGGCAGCTTGTGGACGTAAAGGCGGAAAAATCTCTAGGAGAGGTAAAGCCAAGAAGGAGGAAGATGAAGATCTTTAGAAAGAAATCCACAGAGGTAGACAACTTGGAACGTATGTTAGATATAATATCAGACCTTACTCGTGGCCTAGGCAGGACAGAGTTCAATAACCTTATTGAGGCCATCAAGTCTGTATATGAAGCGAGGCAGAAATTACGCAAAGTAAAGACAGACGAAGAAAAAGAGAATGCTGATATTGCTGAGGCAGAAAAGAGTTTTGAATATGAAGTTACGAAATAAAACTACTGGTGAGATAAGGGAGGCTAGAATTATAGGTGAACATTTACAATTATGGGGAGAAGCTATTAATGATTGGATAGATTATGATGACCTTGACTACTTAGCACGTAATTGGGAGAGATACAAAGAACCGAAAGATTATTGGTTCATTGATTACGATGGTGGGATTATACCATTTTCTAAAACGAAAGATACAGCAACAGACAAATTAATGAAGCAAATCGGCAACTACTTTGAAACCAAAGAAGAAGCCGAGAAAGCAGCGGAGAAGCTCAAGGCTTGGAAACGGCTGAAAGATAAAGGGATTAGGTTTAATGGTTGGAAATGCACTGGTTCAATATCTTTTACATTTGATAATTATTATGGCGATGGTCAACCAAAGTCTGCTAGTGATGAGTTAGACTTGCTTTTCGGAGGTGAAGAATGAACGGTGATATTACATTTGAAATCAGTTTAACATGGGCAGCGGTAGTATGCTTCATAGCATTGCTAGTCTTTATCTATAATTTAAAGAAGGGCGGAAAAGATGGAAGAGATTAAGACTTTACACGAACTTAATATCGAGTGGGGCTGTATCACTAATATGATGGATAAGATTGGTGATATTGAAGATAAGATTGAAGGTGGCTGGCCAGAGTTAGTGGAGATGGTGGCAGATGCTATCGACGAGGACTCCAAGGCCAACCCAGAAGATTTGTTCTTTAATCTTTATCAATTCTTATTTAGGTTATATTATAGGTTGAAAACTAACCCAGAGGTGAGGGAGTTCAACCAGGTAACGAAAGTTAATAAGGCAACTAAGGAGGTCTATAGAGTAACAAACTACAACTATCAAAATTTTAAGTGGGCAAAAAACAATGGGTTTGCAGATAAGATTTCTAACGACTTCATTGATATAGACCCAGACAAACTAGATGATAAAACTAAGAGAGCGTTTGAAAGACGCTGCAAATAAGGAGAATATATGATTCGCAAGAAAGATTTATTAGAAGCTATTGATTGTTTAACTGTCCAGATAGCACTTCAGGGAGATAGAATCCGTGACCTAGAGAGGAAGTTCTACGGAGCAAAAGAGAAGAAAAAGGTTGCACCTAAGACTACTAAACAGCCACGCACTAAAGATGGTAAATTCGCTAAGAAGAAATAGGTCTTTTCGTAGAGTAAAAAAATACCCCCGGTTGGGGGTATTTTTAGGTACCACTTTTTCTATTGTAAATAGTTGGGAATGTGATACCATAGAAGTATGGAAAGAAAATGCAAGGTAAAAGGATGTGATAGATCAGATATCAAAGGATATGGGATGTGCACGAAGCACTACCAAAGGTGGAAGCGCAATGGAACTACCGACTTAGTAATTGAATATGACGGACCTCGTAAGCAGTTCCCAAGAGAATATAAAACGTGGGATAGTATGCGTCAACGATGTCTTATGCCGTCGACTAAACTTTATCATAACTATGGTGGGCGTGGGATTAAGATTTGTGAGCGTTGGCAGGGAGCACATGGGTTCGCTCACTTTATAGAAGACATGGGGCCAAAGCCCAGTCCAAAACACTCAATAGACAGAATAGATGTTAATGGTGATTACAAACCGTCTAATTGCAGGTGGGCAACTCCTAGAACACAAGCTAGTAATAAACGAAATAGTGCCGCTGTACCTGGAGTTTCGAAGAACACTAGATGCAATTCTTGGAAGGCAAGATATAGAGCTGGTGGCAAAAACTTATTCGCCAATTTCAAGACAGAAGAAGAGGCTATTGCGCAGAGATTAGAGTGGGAACAAAAATACCCCCTAGATTAAGTGGGGGTATTTTCTATTGAATTTGTCAACTATAAGACTAACAATAGTCAAATGCGTCAAATTCTACGATTAACCCAAATTGGGCGAAGGTAATACCAGAACCTACATAAACCGTATCGATCATACCAGCATAGAGCTTGTCACAATCATAAGGTTTGATGTTTAGGTGGTAACCATCTTTCTCGAAGCTATAACCAACACGTGGGTCGAGGATAGCAACATATTGCTTTTCACCATCAGCAGACCATAGTGGGTATTGGGTGGTTAGGCCAGCGCCAGAACCAGAACCAGCACCTACAGTCATCCATGGAGAGCGTTCAAGTACGACTACAGGAACATCGATGCCAAGGATTTCTTTCACACGGTCAACCAAGCGATAGCCTGGGTATAGCCATTGTTCATAGGTGTTCACACGAGTGTTGCTGAAGTTCAAGTTGTAGACAGTTTCAACAGACTTGATAAGTTCAGTAGCGAACTCAGAAGTGATGAACACGGTTGGGTTGATGTTAGAGAAGCTTTGTTTGAGGTACCAGATTGCTTCAGGAACTACACAACGAGCGTTGGCAGTTACAGTGCCTTGGTCAGCCCAGTAGTGGGTTGGGTGGGTAGCAGCTAGAGCAGCATCAACAGTGGTAGCTGGAGCAGCTACAAGACCGTCGATAATCTTGTTCCAGAGGTCTACCTCACGGCCAAACTGATATGCACGGCGAGACAAAGCATATTGGCGAGTAAAGAACTCAGTAGTCCAGAAAGCTTTGTTCTTGTCACACATACGAACACCATAAGCATACTCGCAGTCAAAGCGGAAGCGTAGTTGTTCGAAGGTTGGCAAGGTGTTGATACAAGGAACTTCACAGTTAAGTACGATGTGGTCGTGGCAAGAATCACCTTCGTTAGCAGCATACTCGATTTCTTCTTTTTGGAAGAGTGAGAATGGGTTTTGATCCTTGCGGATGTTTACGATAAGTTCCTGACCATACTCGAGGTTACCGAGTAGGAGGGAGGTGTCAATCATTGATTCACCATTGAAGAAGGATTCAGCAGAGCTGAGTTCCATCTTGAGGGTTGGCTCATCCACGAGGTCACGTTTTACGATTTCACGATATAGAGGGAAGTTAATATCGTAATCGAAAAAGGTTTCCGTAGATGGAGCCGTAGGAGCGGTCACAACTGTCTGGCTGTAACCAGTGGTAATAGTAGCCATTTAGGTTTCCTTTACGTTTATTAAATTTGATTCTGTTTGCCTACCATACTCACGGCGATTGATGGTCGTCTTGGTTAAGGCTGTCAGTTAAATCGGCTTTGTCTAGCTAGTGGCTCTATAGGTTATCAAGCTATCGGGCTTGGCTAGGCTTAGTCTATTTAATGACCAGGCTTGTCTTTACTATACTATATAAAAATGGCAAAATAAAAATTTTATTTTAATGTCGTACATGATAGATTGGACGACTATGGGTCAATATTCAACATCAGAGCAGGTCATAGGGAAGTGGGTTGACGGACGTAAAGTATATCGTAAAGTCTTAACTGGAACAACAACAAACTCAGATATTCAAACTATCAATCACGGTATATCTAATTTATATGCAGTTATCCAAGTCAGCGGTTTTATTAAAGCTACTAATGGGTCTCAGCCAATTCCTCGTGTAGTCCCAGACGCAATTCAAACATATGGTATTGGCATCGGGGATATTGGGGCTAATGCGATTGCATCATTCCAGCATTTCGCCTCACAATATAAAAACTGTCCATATGCAATTATTTTAGATTATATTAAAACGTCATAGAACTAATTATTGGAATGGCAAGAACAGCAAGAAGTAGAAACAGTCTCCATCAGAAATAGTTGTACCAGGATTTGACCCATCAATCTTTTGCAACTCGCAAGTCAACGTCTGACCCGAAGTCATTAGTGATTTTACTACCGTTTGGTATGACCTAGATATAGTATTTCCACCTTGTATGACCCCTGAAGCTATAACGCTAGTTGATGCAGTCCCAGCGGTTTTCTTCCATGCTAATCTAATGGAGCCACCTCCGTATCCCCACATATTCGAGCCAAAACCAATAACAATCAGTGTTCCTTTGGCAGGGGCAGTAAAAGAAAATGATGCTTTTTGCGCTGCGTCCATTTTGAATGTCGAAAAATCTATCTTGGCCGACGTTACGGCGTTATTAGATATCATAGTAGTGTTGACGCTATTTGAAAGCCCAGTATACACTTCTGTTCTAAAAGTTCCAGCAGTACTGGCTCCGCCATACCATCCATTGCCATTACCAGCACGGTACATTTTTGGCCCAGTTGATTGAGTGTACCATCTTTGATAAATTTCATTGCTATGTCTTATAGTTTCTAGAAACCCATAAGAGGCAGGTTGATTGGTAAACCTGCTTCCAGTGTTGTACCATGTAAGGTAATACCCGTTGTTTGGGAGCAACGTCCTCCATGCAGCCGTAGTATCGGCAGAGGGGGTTAGATTGTCTGCAGTTTTAATTGCTTGGTTAACCGCAGTCTGAGCAAACTTAGCAGTGGTGACTGCACCGTTAGCGATGTCTGATGTACCAACCTGTGTAGAGCCACCATACACTGCAATGAAGTGACCATCAGCCAAAGGTGCTCCTTCTCCTGGGTCAGTAGTTGTCATTTGAATTGTTGGAACGTCTACTAAATCAGCCTTGTCTTTTACCTTATCTATCAAATCTTCCCATTGTCCTTCTGTAGCAGTTCTTGGGTCTGATGAAGCCATATTAAAATCCTTTCGGTATTATTTGTTATTATTATATCATTATTAACTTCCATATTTTCTATAGAAAATTCTAGCTACGCCGCCCACTGAACCATATATCTTAGTAGCTTTTACGGACAAATCACTTACTGGCCCATAAAAGTTAGTGATACGGGTAGTTAGGTTGCCTGTAGTCCCGCCATACATTCTGTCTGGAGCTAGCGCAGTAATAAATGAAAGAGAGGAAGTAGAGGTACCGGCAGTAGTTACGGACCTAACCCGCACAGTATATGCAGTAGCTGTCGTAAGATTAGATAAAGTAAACGTCCCAGAAGTAGCTGAGCCGCCGGCTGTAGTAATGGTAGTCCAGGTTGAGCCACCATCTATACTGTAAGAAAGCGTTTTGGTATATGCTCCACCATCAGCAGCAGTAGAATATGATATGGTTGCTCCATCTGTAGCTATACTCTGGACTGAAATTGATGGGGCAGCAGGTAGAGTTACTGCTGTCAGAGTAGACCCAGTGGTAGCTCCTGCTGTAGTGTTCACTCTGGTTCTTATTGAATAAGAGGTGTTAGCCGCACGACCAGTAATCGTATATGAGCCACTTGAAGCTGAACCTGTAGATACCGTGGTGCCAGTAGACCAGTTTGTCCCACCTAATGAATACTGAATTGATTTAGAATATGCGTTCCCATCTGCAGCAGTAGAATAGTTTATCTGAATCGAATTTACAGTTCTAGTTCCAACTGAAACAGAGGGGGCCGCTGCTCTAGTTACTGCAGTTACCTCAGAAGAATAGCTAGACCATTGTCCGTTGTTTGCTCTAGCACGATAGTGGTACTTCGTGTTGGCAGCCAAAGAAGAATGGGTGTATGTAGAATTTCCAGTTGTAGTCTTCGTTGTGAGTTGAGTAGTAGGGGAAGCCCCTGTCCCACCATAAAGATAGACGGTACCGCTAGATGGCGTTCCCATACTTGTAGTTCCCCAAGTGATAGAGTTGGTGTTCGTAGTCCCTGGGTTTGAGGCGGAAATCGTAGGAGTAGTAGGGGCAACAGCTTGGGATGGGATAGTAATAGAACCAGAACAACCGAGAACAGAATGCCCACCAGGGTTATTAAAAGTCCAGCTATATGTTCCACCAGACGTAGAAATGGTATATCCGGAAATAGCAGCTCTAAGGTTTACCCAGCTAGTACCGACTGTGCCACTGTAAGAATAGGCTGCCCCCTTACTCTGTCCGTTAAACGTGAGTGTAGCCTGAGTGTCTGCCCACGAACCAGTATAGGAGGAAGTTCTTCTGAACTGAATAGTGAGTGTAGCAGAGGTGCCAGAATAATCACATTTAATGCGTATCCTATTGTAAGTTCCTACTGCTACTTCACCTGAATAAACTGTTGCCATTTATCCTCCTTATGCCCACATTGCGTTCCACTCGTTAGTAGTAAATACTGCCGCTTGGGTGTCTGCTGAAATTGTACCATCACTTGCCACGGAAATGCCGTTCCCAACTATAACACCACCGATAGTAGATGTTGTGGCCGGTGAGAGAGAGAACGTTACTGTATCCCAGGTTCCGTCGCCTTTAAGGAATTTGGTGTCGTCTGTTGCGGCTGGAGCCGGAACGAGACCTTGCGTACCAGCAGATGTACCATCGGCACCGACGAAGTCCACATATGTAGTGTCAGGTGGTGTACTCCATGTCCCATCGCCTTTAAGATATTTATCTGGATCAGATGTGCTAGGAGCTGGAACTAGGCCATTAGCACCTGCTACGCTTGAAGTAGCGCCAGTAAAATCTGAATAGGTGGTATCAGTAGCGCTGATGGTATATGTACCGCCGCTATAGCTCACGCTAGCATTTGTGCCAGCTGCAATCTTCGGAGCCATATCCCTGGTCTGCACAGTCCACGTTCCACCACTAGCCGAGGTTAATTTATAGACAAACACTTGGTCAACTGGCTGAGAAGAAGTCTTAGAACTGACGGAACGAACATATTGAAACTCTACCTCAGTAGGGGTTGTTTCATTATTAACATATGCCATGAATGCAAGACGGGTTTGTGCACCTGTTGCAGGGTTGGCATTAGATGAAGCACGGCAATAGACAATCTTGTTATTATTGTAGGCATCAATAAACTTTGACCAAGCATTTGCTTCACCGTATTTCATGATAACAAACTTTTCAGAGAAGTCACCCCAGGTACCATCGCCTTTAAGGGCTTTGCCCTGATCGCCTGCTGCAGGGGCTGGGACTAAACCGTGTGCACCTGCCGCACCACTGGTAGCCCCAGTAAAGTCTGAGTAAGTCGTATCAGTAGCATCCAACACACCGGTACTAGAATCAATAGATAGATTCGTACCTACCTTAATGCCACCTAGGTCATTAGCAGAGGCGATAGGGAGATTATATTGTGATACGGTTGTCCATTGGCCATTGCCAGAGAGAAACTTGGTTTCATCACCTGCTAGTGGTTTAGGAACCAACCCTGCAGCACCATCAGTTAGAGATGTTGCGCCTGTAAAATCAAAATACGTAGTATCGGTTAGTGCAATAGTGGTGTCAGTAGAAGAGTTAGCTGTGAATGTCCCAGCGCTTGTCCCATTCTGCGTAATAGTCAATGTTGCATCGTTTACAGTAGGTATGTCAGATAGTTCTGCCACTACAGTATCATCGATAGAGATTACATCATTAGTGATGTCAATACCATTACCGGCAGTATAAGTTGGCCCCGTGCTCTGTGGAATAGTCCTGATTGCGGTATCAAGGTTATTCATATTTTTATCTTGAGGGATCAACCCCTGCATATCGTTCACGGCATTGTAAGCATCGCTCAAGCCGTTTGCATAATTTGTTATTTCACTTGCTATAGTCATTATGACGCTCCTCCGTCGATTAGTTTACGATATGGTCTAGCAGTTCTGTCAGGCAATGCTGCCAACCAACTTGCTCTTTCTGGGCCAGCAATAGTAATACCAGTAGTATAACATTCAGCAGTGGATGTAGTAGTGGCTAACCATCCATTCGGAGAAGACAAGGTAGGCAAGCTTGCCTCAACGGTAATTGTGCTAACCATAGAGTTGCAGTTGTACATAAAGTAAGTTACGGCACTATCTACAGCAAAGCTACTTGGAATAGTAATCGGCTGGTTGAAAGAAGTACAGCCAGACATAAAACTACTTCCTACAGTAATTATAGAAGGAATAGAAAGCGACTGGTTGAAAGAAGTACAGCCAGACATAAAACTATAGTCTGCATTAGTAAGAAGTGGTAATGACAACGGTTGGTTGAAAGAAGTACAGTCAGCCATAAAGCTATATCCTACAGTAGTTAAAGACGGCAAAGATATTTGTTGATTCAAATTGCTACAACCATAGAGGAAGTAGGCCCCTGTGGTCGTGAGAGATGGTAGCGATAATGGTTGGTCGAACAATTTACACTGGAATAAGAAACCATATCCGGCTGTTTCTAATGCTGGTAGTGATAGGGAACTATTGAAATTACTGCAACCATACAGAAATTGGCTAATATTTTTTAATTTCGGAAGTGACAGCGGTTTATTAAACATAGTACAAGATGGAAGAAATCTTGCGTTTGAGTTTATCCAGGTTTCTAGTTCTGGAGCAGTAATTGGACTATTAAATGAGGTGCAATTAGACAAAAACGTTGATTCAGAGGCTACTATCTGTCCGATAGTCTTAACATTTTTCAAGTCTAATGGTTGATTAAAGGAAGTACAATGCTCTAGGAAACTTCCACCTATTCTTGTTACTGTCTCTGGAATCTCTAACAATGAATTAAAAGATTCACAATAATTTAAAAAAGCATCCGGAATTACTTCTATATCTAGGTTTTCTAGCCCAAAGACCTTTTCTAATTTATGAAAATAGTAACAAAAATATATTGGAATAAAAGTACAATCTGCGCCAAAAGTATACTCTATTATTTGATTTCTTTCGATGAAGACATCTCCTATACAGATGGAATAGAAGGTATTATTGAATGAAGCTGGACTGGATGATGATTTTGCTCCAAGTGCTAGATAATCACCGCTATTAGAAATGGAGATTTCAGTAGGGTTTGCAGTATCATAAGTCACATTATCAAAACGTAAAGTTAGTGATTTGGAGCCACTATTTTGTATCCCAGTAAGAGTGATTCCTAAATCCTGAAGTTCTTGTACCGTAAAATATGCTTGTTCTCCGTAAGTGTTTTCTCTTTGAATAAGCCACGTAGTAGTGGATTCAGTGCCCTTAGCGTTTATTTGGATTTGGAAACCGCTTTCTAGATTCTTCAATGCTCTTAGTTTTCTTGCACTCTCAAAAAACTTCTTTGGATTTGGAACAGACCAATTGAAAGTTCCAGTTTTAGAGACTTGCGCTACTGTAACATTATTATAAACCAACGGCAAGTATTTTAGTGTTCCATATCTTTTAGTGCTTCCGCCGCTAGGAATTGTAGCGATAGCAGTAGCCATATTCTCTGCGTTTTTGCGGGCAGGAATAGTCCCCCCACGCTGCCCAATCATATTATAGGCAGCGCCAATGTTATTCCCTAATGCTGTAATTTGTGAAGCAATACTCATGGACTACCTCCTAAGGCACCCCAGCACCGCTGTTTAAAATTATGAGAGCAGCTTCTACGTCGCCAACTACATCAGTAAAGTGTTTCTGAGTTACTGCACCATCAGTGTTTTGGCCATTCTGGTCGTAGAGTTTAGTGATACCAGCAGTAGATGATGTACCAGTGCTATAAGTAGTGTCAGTAGCAGAGATCGTGTTGCCGCTAATCTGAATATTTGTGCCAGCGGTAAGCTCACCTTGGAGGGTAGTTTCTGTGAATGTTGGTGTTGTTGCGCTAGTAGTGGCATAAGATGCAACAAGATAGGTAGCGCCATCAAGAGCGAATACAAACTCTGCCGGCTGCCCCGTAGTATAGGTGTATCCTTCTAGGGTTAGGTATGCACCATCTGTAGATGATTCAATGACTGCACCACCAGCACTAATAGCATCCATTATATCTTCTGCAGAGGCAGCAGTAGTGAGCGCATTATCTGTATAAATTGCAGTTGGTTGGGAAGAGTTATCTACATAAAAGACTGTAGTCGTAGTTCCAGCGACACCCCATGTCCCATCGCCACGGAGAACCTTGTCTACATCTGCGGTGGTAGGAGCAGGGACAAGACCATGCACGCCAGCTACAACTGAAGTAGCACCTACAAAGTCAGAATAGGTAGTATCTGTTGCAGAGATAGTATTATCATTGATTTGGATATTAGAGCCAGCAGTGAGCTTCTCTTGGATAGCAGTAGTGTCTACGCTAAAGGTCGTATCATTAAGATTAAGGCCAGTACCGGCAGAATAAGTGGTGTCGGTAGCAGAAATGGTTACACCATCAGCAGCGATTTGGATGTTAGTGCCAGCAACCAAAGTATTTTGCTTGGCTCCTAGCAAAGTATCAACCTGATCTTTGGTGTAATAATCACCAGCTTCACCGATGTAATTCCAGGTAGAATGTGGTTTATCCCACCTGTAATAGGTGGAAGCGCCGTCATGAGTTTCGTCCTGGAGGACACGGATAATATCTTTGTCACCTAGTTTAGATGTATCGTAAGCCTGAAGATCAGCGTAGGTGTCCACGATGTCTACTACATCTGGGTTATTCTTAATCTCATCAATCTCTTGTTGGATGACTTCGTCAGCAGCTTCACGATCAGAGATTTCTTTATTAAGAGCCGCTTGGATTTTGTCGATATTAGCAGTGATGAGCGTTGGGATACCATCAGAAGAATAGATATAGATGTGATCGTTTGCTTCATAGTAAAGAATGACATTGCAATATTTGCCAGCCTTTGGTGGGTTAGTAGTATCATCACCCATAGAAGCAGGCACTGTCACTTTTCTAAACATAGCTAGCTCTTTAGGGTTTAGGATTTCTACAGTTGCCTTAGTAAACGATGGGGAATCGTTCTTTGGTTTCTTTTCTCCACAGGTTTCGCAAGTCATATTATTCCTCCACTATTTCTTCAAATTGTCCAGCAAAATACTTCTTGCCACTCTTGTCGAAGTAGAATGTATTAATCACATTCTTGTTGCTATCGCTATCGAAGAACTTTACATACAAGAACTGGCCCTTTAGGGCAAAGCTATTAATAAATTCTTCCCATTGCTCATCAGTCTGCACATCTGGTGGTAGTTCTACTTCTACTGGACCAGCCCAGATAATGATTGGGCGATGTTTGTCATCGATATAAAAGGTTGTGTTAATATCTACGACGTGCACAAAGCAGTCTGCAAGGTTCTTAATACCATCAATAGTTTCAACTGTGACTGAAGCAATCACTGCGTTGTATGGGCATTCAGGATTTTTATTCCTGATGCATCCTTTAACATTAAGGCGGTATTCGCCTAAACCAAAATTGCACGAGCAAGGCTTAGTTTCACCTTTTGGAAAAGGTCTGCCGCACTTCTCGCACTGTTCATAATAATCTTTTTTATCCATACTTATATTATACAAAGAGTATATTTAAAAATAAAAAAATGGTTGTTATAATGAAGGCATGGATACTAACAAGCTGGACATAGTCTACTTCGTGAAGAACTCACAGACCAATAATGAACTGAAATATTCAATACGCTCTGTAGTAAACAATATGCCATACAAACGTATATGGATAATTGGTGGTTGCCCTTATGGCATAGTACCAGATATACATATAAGAGCTGAGCAAAATGGATCCAGTAAATGGAGTAACGTCCACGAGATGTATAAATTAGCCTGCAAGAACAAAGAGCTTACTGACGATTTTGTTATGTTTAATGATGACTTTTACATTATGAAGCCTATGTCTAAAGTAGAACCACTATATAGATGTTCTCTAGATGAGCATATAGCATTATTAGAAGCTAAGTTTAAGCGTCCTAATGGCTACACCAAACTGCTCAGAAACTGCAACAAAGAGCTTAAGACGCTAGGCAAATCAGCATTATCATATGAACTCCACGTCCCCTTTATCTTTAACAAGGAGAAGTTAGAAGCCTTGCTAAACAAATACCCAACCCAGCATTGCACTAGAACTCTATATGGTAACCTATATAATATAGGCGGTAAGCAAGCAGAAGATATCAAGACTTTTTCCTCCAAGCCAGAGTTCGATTATAAAAATACTTTTCTTCTCTCGAGTGATGACGGAATAGATAATATTAACAATGATGTATGGCGTTATATCAAATTAAAGTTTAATAAGAAAAGTAAATACGAGATATAATTAAAGCAGGTCTGGAACAGACAGACCCGTATTACCCTACACCAAAAAGTCCCCAATGGCGGGGATTTTTTGGTACATTATATCCCATTAAGATAAAAGGAATGTTTATATTATACATCTTCACGGTCATCTTTGCAAGCAGCACAATCTGAAAGATCTTGGTCGAGTGCCTCTCCCCATATTTCATCTACTAAGTCATCAATCTCTTTTAGTTCCAATACATTGCCTTCGCATACCTCATAGGCAAGCTGACGCAAACACGCAGCAGTTTTGCACAAACACCAATCAGTATCTTTTAACTCGCCGAAGTGTTTTCGCATATACTCTCTTCTCAACTCCTGCGCTCTCTTTGCTAGAATAAGATATCTATTAGATTCACTATCATCTTCTTCTCTCCAGGCGGAGGCGGCGGCCCTCAAAGCGTGGCGGCGTGCATGTTCGAGCTCGGCGACAAGCGCAATTTTGTCGCTCGTAGAACCCTTTGCGTGATTAAAATTTTTTGATTCATTTTGTTCCATACTATAATTAAATTATAACATAAAGGAGAAATTTATATGTCAATCGGCATCAACCCAGACGAAGAAGTGTTCGATGACAACATCGGCCCAGGTGAAGACAAACCTGAGGATGTTTTGTCGATGCTTCAAGAAGAAGAAAAGGAGGACGAATAATGTCAATATCGCCTCTAGCTAAAGAAAATTACCCAGCATATCCTGGCAACTATAGCGGTCCAGGATATCGTGCTAAGATTAGCGAGATTACAGTTCACCACATGGCTGGTGTACTCAGTGCTGCACAATGTGGTGAAATCTTTCAACGCCCAGGTCGTAATGGCTCATCCCACTATGGTATTGGTGTAAATGGAGAGATTGCCTCTTACGTAGATGAGTCCTGCGTAGCTTGGACAAACTCTAACTGGGGGGCTAACTGTCGTGCAGTTACTATCGAAAACTCCAACAGCTCAACTGGAGGAGACTGGCCAGTATCAGATGCTACCTACAACTCCCTCATAAAGCTCGTAGCAGACATCGCAAAACGTAATAATCTAGGCAAACTTGTCCCAGGCCAGAACCTTACTTGGCACTCTATGTATGCAGCTACTACCTGCCCTGGCGATTATCTAAGAGCTCGTATGCAGAATATCGCTGATGAAGCAAATAAAATCAACGATAATCCAAAGCCAACACCAACTCCTACTCCTACGCCTACGCCAAGTGGTTTTGCAGTTGGCGATAAGGTTACTCCGAAAAAGTATGTGGACTACTACGGTACGCCGCTTAGGAAAACTCGTGATTACTATTTTATCAGCTCTCTTTCCGGCAATCGTGCTGTGCTTTCTGCTGATTCTGTTAATGGGGTAATCTATGCAGCTATGAACACGAACAACCTAACTAAGGTTGGTGGTGGTCCAGCTCCTGCACCAACTCCATCTGGCGATATCAAGGTAGGGGATAGGGTTACTTTGAAGAACTGGGTAGATTACAATGGCACTCCACTTCGCAAAACTCGTGATTACTATTATGTAATGCAAATTGCTGGAGACCGTGTAGTCCTTACTGCAGATGCAGTTGATGGCCCAGTTTATGCAGCAGTGAAGAAAAGTAACCTCAAAAAGGTATAAAAAAATGGAAGAATTCTTCAAGAATCTATCTAATGCGATACAACAAGGTGTGGACTCAGTTCAAAAAAACGTCGATGAATTCGCTCACGCTAAAGGTTTAGTGCCAAAAGAAAGATTGCAAAAAGAAGCCGCCGCAAGGGGTCACCTATACGCCATAGAGGACACAGGTGACCTCCCAATAGATTTAGCAGAAAACTACAATCGACTTGGCAAAGTGCTAGATATGTATGAAGCGGCCCCTAGTATGAAAGACAAAATTAAGGTGTTGGATGAGTCTAGAAGGCGTCTAAAAGGCACACCCGGTGTGGATATGTGGTTCAATAACCTTTACAATGTAACCAACGAGATTGGTTCTGGAAAAGGACCAATGACGGAAGCAAATTTGCCTGGCGTCATAGATGGACATAGGCAGTGGCTAAATGCAGCGTATAATAAATATTTTAGAAAGTATTAGTATGAAAATTGTCTGGAAAGATTTACCGAAAACCCAAGGCTTCTTCACCAGAAGGAGCACCCTTATGGTGACCCTAGATACAAAGAAAGCAGTACAGTCTTATTGCCCCAACACGAAGATTAACGTGGTGCAATATACTGTATTTAATGAGTACGTATACTTCAGAACTAGCTCTGCTAAAGAGCATGACCTTAACTGGGCGATTAAGGCCGATTCGTTTGATTTGCCCGATGGATATTTAGCCTCGCTCGCACCTGATAATTCTCCAGCGAAGAAGGTCGCCTCTTCCACGCCTTCCTCACTTAAGTTAAAAAAACAAAAAGTTATCCAAAAGGTGGCACCTTCCAAGAACGAGGGGAAGGTGTCTCCACACAAAATCAATCTAATAAAGAGATTTCTTAACCATCTCAAGAAGGAGAAATAATGATAGATATTCTTGGCTTAGACGCAATGACTGCAGCTATACTCACTGGTCTTTGTATGGGCGTAGTAGAGCTTGTGAAGCGTCTATTTGATAAAGACTGGAAAGCATCAGTCACAATCGTAGCGTGTGCTCTAGTAGGCGGTTTAGCAGGTATGGCTATGGGTATCAATATGCTACAAGGCATAGTGTTTGGTCTAGCTGCTACTGGCTATATCACTTTGGCGCAAAATATTGGCAAAAAATCCGCTTAGTGCTATACTAAAAATAGTTAGGGACTGCGGCCCCTAAAGCTCTTCATTGAATATATGTCAATCGAAACAATCACCCCAGTCTTTTTAGGCATAATAGTAAAAGATTTAGTCTTTACACCTCATTTATGAATAATTCCTTTCATAATCATAGTCTTTGGTTTATGACCACCAATGATAAAACGGGGTGATTTTTCGTGGTATAATTTTCTTTGAAAGGGGGTGTACCTTATGCAAACCAAAATGAGTATTTTTATTGTCGTAAATGACTGCGTAGATAGCAGGGAGCTCTATGAAGAGCTAAGGCCATATAGACTCAACGTCATAGATATAGGTAGCAAAGCCTTGGTGCACGCTATTATAGATATAAGAGACGCCGATATAGAGAATATCGTAAAGATATGCAAAAGATATGGCGACTGCGAAATAGACGCTCATTTGGTAAACAAAAAGGACTCCGATTAGGAGTCCTGTTTTTCTAGGTGGCGTTTAATGTATTTATTGCGTCCTGAATATCTTTAATCGAGTTTTGATAATTTAAGATATTTTTTCTGAGAGCATCTAATCCGGTCTGATAAGTAGAGTGTAATTTAGTCTGAGCAGGCATATATGTGCCCATATCATACTGGATCTTAGACCTTTCTGGAAAATTAGAATACATCATACCGGCCTTATTAGCACCAGACATTATAGAAGTTTGAGCGTTGCGTCTTTGCTGGTCAAGGCTCTGAAGGGCAGACTCATATTGCCTACTAAGGCTATCTCTATAATTCTGGTAGAAATCTCTTACTTGATCTTCAGTATACATAATTTAATTATACCCCATTATTCTTTACCTAACTTTTTTTGATTGTACCAACTGTTGGCATTTGCTGCGTGTAACACTAGTGGTGGGTTGCCTTTTGCTCCAGCTTCTCCTCCAATAGTTCTACATTCCTGCCATCCAGAATTGGTGCGAACATGACATGCACCATTTGTACGGTTATGACTTTTCCACACGCTAGTATTTGTATCTAACGATGTTCCTGGACGATAATCCTTCATCCATACTGCGTATAGTTTTAGTGTAGGATTGCTTTGCTGCAGCGTAATAGTATCGCCAGCTCTGTATTCTACGTCAGCATCAGTACAAGATTCTTCATGTTTAATCGTACTCCAACCAAGGAACCTATAATATCCCCATGTCGGTTCTCCAGATGATACTGTAAACGTTACAGAGCTGTCAGCAGTAGTAGTGGTCTGCTCTGCTGGAGCGCCTGAGCCACCATTTGCATCATATGTAAGCTTATAGGTAGTAGGAGTTGGAAGCGGATTTTGGAATTGTACACCAGCCCAGATATCATCATAAGAAGAGGAACCGACAGTCTGGTTATGAATATATAAAGTGTTTCTAGTGAGGTTCTGCCCTGGGGCGAGAGTAAAGGTGTACGTCCCCATGTTTACTGCGCCAGAAATAGTATGGTTAGTAGCAACCTGGTTATCTGTAGTAGAAATATAAGCAGCGCCACCTTGTTCTTTATATATGTTAATATTGCGGCCTGGAGTGTTTTGGTCATTCCCTCTACAATCGTCACGTACTACTGAGTTAATTACAGTAGTTACTGAGATTGTCAAATTGTTTAAATTGTCTACTGAAGAGGTCCAGGTCTGAGTCACATTCGTTGCCACTCTAGATGAGATGGTATCATACCAACCGCCAGAATACATCGTGTTTGAGTCACGATAATAATAAGTAGTAGTATTACTACCAGTCCCCCCAGCAGTAGCAGTCTGCCAAGAATCATAGGTATTTGGGTCAGCCCCATAAGATAAATGGTAATTAGCACCAGGGTTATTCTGGTAGTTAAATGTTGTCCTCCATTTGTAGTTTGCCATCTCTGACCTCCTATGCTATATTATCATATTCGTCATGCCACGGGTCAAGTTGGTCTCTATAAGGGTCGACTCTAGGGGTAAGGTTAGTTGTACCACGGGCTGGTTTTACAACTACCTGCAACGCATTGAGACGAGATGCAGTATAAAGCATTCTGTCAATCTGTCCTGCTACATCGTCCGGAACTTTTTGTCCATCTAACGCATTGATTGCATAATCTGCGCGAGAGTCTTTAGTCCTTAGACGGAACTCATGATGTAGATATACATCCTTGCCTTTAGGAGCTAAGAATGAGAATGATGCTCTTTCGCATACAGAACCCCAAGGAATGTATGGAGCGTCAGTGTGATGCACTGTGCTTTGACCTTGGATAATAGAGGAAAAGTGGGAAACGTCTACTGGTGAATCAACGATTACTGGAACTAAGAGGGAACGGAAGTTGGTGTTAGGAGATGCAGTAGAGTGCATAACCTGGATACCATAATAAACAGTAATCTCTAGGTCGTATTTGCCAAACCATTGTGGAGCGTTATCTGCTAGATAAAGATTAATTCTATCGTTGTAGATACCATAGTACCAAGGGAAGTCTGGATCATCAGGCACAGAGTCACGAACATAGTTAATGGTAGTAGAACCATCAGCCATAACTGGGAGACGGCATTCCTTGATACACCCACAATCATCTTTAACTAATACGTGATAATACCCATCATCATCAACTGGGATTTCGCAATCTCCTGCATCTGGAATGTGATAATTTTTCCACATGGCATTCTTTGGTTTACATCCATCGCCACAAGTATCACAATATGGGTTAAACACCAGTAAATCACAACTATCGGCATTTGCTGTATCTGTGTCTCTAAGGTCTTCTAACTTAATAAGAGCACCAAGTTGTTCGCCACCAATAATATCTTTATGTCTCTCTGCGTTATAGATGAGAGTCCTATCAGAATAGTTGGTAGAAAGCTTAGTATCTGTTTCATTTAATTTCGGGATTTTGACCTTAGTCATAGCACCACCGATAGTAACATTCCAAATGCTAGGATCATATGGATTGGCCTGAATATCAAAATCGCATTTATATCTAGCTGGTTTGCAACCACAAGAGCATGGGTCGTTTCCACAGCTATTACAATTATTACAAAACTCGTTCATACCTTAATTATACAAAGATATAAGGCAAAACAGAAAAAATATAATTTTACCATTTTCAAGTATAATATAGGTATGAACGAGTCATTTGTAGATTTTAACGAGCCATTTAGCTATCCGTTACAATGGCTTTTTGAAAGTGAGAACGCTAGATGGGCTTACCAACGATGGATTTGGCGTTCCTCTCTTGCTAAACAGGGTAAGCCTTGTCGTAACACATACCAAGAAGAATTAAAATCAAACCTAGCGAAAACTGGGTTAGATATGCAAAATAAGTATAGAGAACACTGCAAACAAGTCCCAGAAGGACGCTCTTTTGCACTCCGTAAAGCAGTAGATAACATCGCTGCACAGATGGCTGGAGGCGTGGACACTTATAATTATCACATCAATGATCCATACATGATTATTGAGCCTGACACAGAAGATCTTCTCTCTGCTAAATGTGAACAGGATTATATCGAAAACCACTTGCAACTGCTTGCTCCAGTCTTCTCTGATGACATTCTTTGGTTTGGTATGGCCGCAGCACTTGTAAAATATGACCCAGTAACAGATAAAAACAAGGTCATGAGAATTCACCCAAAGAACATCTGGTTCGATACTAGATATTCATCTACTGGAGAAGAAAGATTCCGTGGCTACTCTACAATGATTTCTTGGAAGAAACTCAAAAAGATCATCGAAGGAGATGGTGACAAAGTAAACTTAGATATTAAAGCCCCTGATACTCCTATATATACAGAGGTCGGAGAAGGCAAGGATAAAAAGACTGTCTTAAATAAAACCGCTAAGTTCTCTGGTCGTAAGATTCGCTCTCTTAATGGTTTGGATATCTATGTAGATAGCATGAATAAACTAGCTACCTCTACATCCCTCATCCAAGGCATCACAGAATGGAACGAATACGACCACGATTTGCGCCAATGCTACAATCTAGGTTGGTATCAAAGCTATGCCACTGACCCAGAGAAGAGAACCAAGAATGGCTATAATGGCGATGATGTAGAACTTACAGTAATCTATGACCTCTGCAAGAAAATTGAGTATAAGATTATCAACCGTCGTTATGTTGTATCGGCTAACGAAACTGCATTTAAACGTAAGATTCAGTTCACCTGGTTAGACCCTCGCACTGGCATGGAACAAAGCAGACTTGATGATTTCTGCCTAGATTGTCCTCTTAAATTCGCATTTGAAACAGTCAACAACATGGACACAGCACCACATCCATGGAGCACGGTCTTCTCTCTCCTAGACAGCCATGACGAACTTTGTGGCTGGAGAGCAAGGCGTGAACACGTGTCTAAGATTCTCTCTGTGTTGCGTATCGATTCCAATGGTGCTGACGCAGAAAGCCTACGTGGTATGCTTAATATCATGGGTGGTATCTTTGATGACCTACAAGGCGATGTCTCATCTATTGTATTCAACTACAACTACGACCCAATCGATTCTGAAATCGCACACCTAGAGAACCAAATCCAACAGGTTCTCCACGCTTATGACCAATTCGATGCACTTCAGGCTATGGGTGATCGTGCATCTGCGGCAGAGTCTGGTATGGCAGTATACGCAGTAGCACAAGGTTTGGCAGTGCACCAAAATGCTTTGATGTCACTCTTTGCAGATATCGCACGCCAATGTATTGCTAACCGTGTAGCGTATTCGTCTCGCATGGAGTTCCCAGTGATTAACAATGGCAACTATCGTGCAATTACGATCCAGCAAATGGCTCTTAATGCTGTTATCGATGTTAAATCTAAGATGGCAAGCAAGATTGAACAGAGACAAAGCTCTGCTAACGCACTTGCTATTCTCGGCTCTATGGGTAAAGGTTTGAGCATCAGCAACGAAGGTGCTGCATACTTAATGCAGAAAGCATTATTCGATTTGATGCCTCGCAAGATGGCTGAGTCATTTGTAAAAGAAGCTGGCCCAAGTCCACAAGAAATGGCATTGGCTCAGCAACAAGCTCAAAATGACGCTATGGCACTTCAGCAGAACCAACAAATGTACCAAGCGAACCCACTTCCATATGAAGTAGACCAAGCGATGAAGAGTTATTCTCCAGATGAAATCGACACAGCGATTCGTGAACTAGGTGGAGACGATACAGATGCCAAGAGACAAGGAGAGATCGAATCAAGCGATTTGGATTTAATCAATATGGAATCTCAGCCTGGAGCGATGGCATTAGAAGATACTGGCACTATGACGTCTGATCTTGGTTCTATGCTAGCTAATCCAAATTCAATGGTTATGTAAGGGGAGAAAAAATATGGCTACGTTTTTAGAAAATTTCAGAAATAATGCAAACTTTTCTAATATAGTAGATAAAAACAAAAAGATTCTAGATGAATCAAGCAAAATGAATGCACTTGATAGATCAATTTTCATTAAAAATCAACAAAAAAGCGGTTCACTACAGCCTATTGATAATGTGAATAATGTTGTTTCTACTACGTTTGCGATAGATGATGATGGCATAAGTTATGGTGTAGGTTCAGACGGGAACACTTACGCATACGTTCTTGTAAATAATAAAGTAGAGGAATTAAAGCCATTGTCAGCAGATGAACAGAGAAGAGCAATAAGTAAAATAACTGGTGGAAGAATAAATGTAGACCCTATTATAACTAACAAAAAATCGCTTAATGACATTTTTCGTTCTGTAAGCAGAATGTATGGTAATGGAGGTTTTTTGACACCAAATGAAGTAGATATCTTAGATATGTACCCTGGGGCTATGAGGGTTTTAGACGCCGTGCAAGGTACAGCACATCATGACCCACAATCTTACGATGCCGACAAGGTAAAAATAAATGGCCTTGATTTTCCAGACATAAGACGAATGAATGAAAAAATCTCAAATAATGCAGGATGGTGGACGGACAGAGAAAATAAAGCCCTTGGTGAAGGGGTAATTACGCACGAGCTATCTCATACCGCAGAAAACGCCGCGAATGATCTTTTAACCAGTTTTACTAATAAAAAAGAAGAAGAGGCAGGAAGAAGTAAAAATAAATATCCTGCTAGCGAGTTATTTAAGAAAACTTTTTTGAATTTATTTGGTAAAGATTACGAACCCCAAAACGCCGGTCAAGATATCCTTGATGAATTAGGCGGAAAAATTCAACAATGGGATGACGAGGACTATGACAAGTATGGTACCTATTCTATCAGTCCATACACCATATTGAAGATTGCTGCTAAAAATACTGGGTTCGATTCAATAAATGATGCAGCAGCATCAATATCTGGTTATGCTGGGGAAATTTATAAGAAAGATCCGTATACAGTTGATGGTGAGGTATGGTTCCAACCTGAAGATTCTGTAAGGCCAGAAGAAGTTTTTGCAGAAGCATATACTGACGTATTGATTAATGGAAACAAAGCCGTACCGTTTTCTAAAGAGATAATCAAGCTGTATTCTGAATATACTGATAAAATGGCAGAGAGAACTGGAGAGGCTGCTAAAAAGCGAGTTAATGAAATGCAGAGAATGCTAGGGGCTCTACCAGATTTTCAAGCTAATAAAGATAAACCACGTCTTAAAACTTTCCATCAAAATTTTATAGATTTTTCTAAAAAATAAATAAAACCCCCTTTCAGGAAAGGGGGGGGTTAAATATACTGATGTGGTTGTGCTTCTACCAATACAGAAAGTAGGTTCGCTTGGTTCCTAAACGTCTTAGTTTTAACACGTACCTGTACTGACTCTGCCTGCATACGCAAATTAGTAATGCTCATACGATATACGGAATCTCTCTCGAATACATCTTCAACCGGGAATGGAGTTTCTACTGGTTCATCATCTACCAAAGTATCCCAACATGGTTGCCTATATGTGTTATCAAGGCCACGGTGTTGATCTAGGAATTGTTTGTCGGTAACGATAGACAACCACCACCATCTATTAGCGTTAGCTAACACCTTCACATGTACTCTCTTCACAATGATATCTGCAGCGTTGCCAGGCAATGAAAGATACTTTGTATCTCTTCGGAATACGATTGGGCTATCAAGCCTTCTCCATGTATCTTCGGCATAGAGCTCCATCACTGCTGGATAATCAGGATGAATACCCACTAGGTCTTCTGTCTCATCAAACCTTACATCACAGAATGGAATATCTATGTCTTGGAAGTATGGATACTGCTGGTAATTCATCTGTTGGTCCCAGATAATACACTTGGCCTTGCCATCTAGCTTATCTGTGTAGTTAAAGTAAAGCTTGTTTGAGAAACCCCAAATCTTGCGTGGTTTAGTCATATCTACACGATCATAGTGGCTATCAATACTCGTAGGAAGGTTATTCCAGAGACTACCAGTGAACCTACGGATGCCCTCTTTCTCATCGAATGAATATAGGATGCCTTTATAATTGCAGATATCACCCTGGCTTTGCACGCCAGCAGAATCAGTAAACATCGATACCTGAGATGGGATGTTATCTTCAAGACCAGTCGAAGAAGAGGAGCCATAGGTCTGATAAATAGAGAAACCATTCTTAAGGGAAATCATAATCTGATCATTAGCAATTTCTGTGAGTGCAGTAATCGGATTAAGAGAAGTGTCATACGGGCTACGGTTAGGTGCGTAGAACCTGTAAGGGAAGTTTACAAAACTTGGCCCCTCAGCCTCGATAGCAGATACTTGCACTAGATTTGGGTCATTTCTAAACCCAGCCAAATATAACCTGTTATTGTGGAACATAATCAGGGATGCTGCGATTACTGGGCGAGCATCTACGAACTGAATACTCTCAACATTTTTCTGGCCACCTTCAGTAACGGTATACAAAACTGTGATAGTAGAACCTTCGCTTGGGCCTCCGCCTACAAGCGAGATACCATAAGTAGATAGGGAAATCTCTGCATCATTATACTCCCAACGCCCGTTATGATATGTAAACACATAAGTCCCCGATGTTCCGCCTAAATCTGAGTTATACCATGTTTCTTCATTTATTTCAGCAGTAACATTGTCAGCTGAACCAGTCGGGAACGAAGAAGAAATCCATTCACCAATTTTAAACCTCTGAAGAGGAGAGTAGCCATCTACATAATAAACCCAAGTGACCTTGTCTGTATCCGTAACCTGTGCGATATTGAGTTGCGATACACGACCATCTACCTTGATGTTAAGCGGAGCATCATTTGCTCCTCTCACAAATTTATTCATTTCCTTATCATAGACCAACACTTCAGCTACGCCATTCTGTTTTATACAGAAGATATCATAGCGATAACCACGTAGAGAAACAGTAGCGCCAGTTTTGATATTGTCAATCCTGTCAGTAGGCACAGACTCCCAATTATTATAGAGAAGACCAACAAGAGGCCTAGAAGGATAACGATTGTAATCATATTTTTCCCTTACTACTTCACTTTTATTTTGAAGCTTATATTCGCAAGCCCAGTGGTTGCCTTTGCCTGTAGCAGCAATTTCAATTTTCTTCCCACTGTTGAATGGGTTATTGTCTCTCTTCTCTGGATCTAATTCTATTTCATCCCATATCTCCATACGTACATACAACTTTTTCCTAGGGTTAGCGATGGCAGAGATTGGCGTGATTGCATATAATTCACGGTGTTCAAATCTGTCTTCGGACACATCACATAGGTCTACTGATGTTTCATATACTGGAGCACCATTTTCCTTCGTAGAGATATAAATGGAAAGGATGCCGGTGCAACCATCTGTGTTACGCAAAGTGATGGTGTTACCAACTACCTTGCCATTATATGGCATCTCAAATTTGATTTGTTTGCCCTGCCATAGCTCAATATAATCTTGAATATCGTCGTCCGTAAAGTCGTTGCTTTTATCAGTATAAATGTCAGTTAGTTTCTTAATCCCTTGCACAGATGCAGAATTGCCACGTTGAGTGGTAAGATTGTCAGAATTATACCGACCATTTACATAGTATGGGGAAGAATACGGAGAAGAATTCAAATCATCAGAAGTAGTGTCTAGGCCATAATTAGCCTGGATAGAGAAACCATCATGAATACGGCGTGAGGTCCTCCCCTGCGTTTCAGTCTGTGCATATGCACCAGGAAATTGTTTATTATTAGCGTAGTAAGAAGGGACACGTCCTTGTGGTCTAACAGAGTTTTGCCATCTTAAAGCCATAAATTATGCCTCCCCGAGGACTCTTATTTCTTCCACACCCCACCTTCTGTGAAGAGCTTGAATAGCCTCGATTATCTTCTTGTTATCTAGGTAGCTAGTAATATCAGCAGCAAACGCATAGTCATCAGCCTCACGTAGCCAATAGGTCCTGAGAACATCTAGGATTAGATTTTCAGCAATAGCAGAAATCTCAATCTCATCATCCATACTTTTTACTGGCTTAGGAAAACCATATGCAATATAATCAATAATAATAGGGACATCTGACGGCCTGTCCAAGATTAACCATACATTATCGTCCTCTGTTTCAATAGTGTATTCGCATGGCCTGCCAGATTGTTTAAGATTGATGATGCCGTTCTTTTTATAAAAATCGACTACATTTCTTTCACATAGAGGCAGCTTGCAGATATCACCACCAGTAGAGGTATAGAATTCCAGCATTGGAATATCCAATATCCTACGGAAATTACCATTTAAGTTCCATTTATAATGTTCTTTAGCGTCCAAAGTTGGAGTCTTGTGGACGGTAAATAGCTTCTCTAGTTTTGGCACTAGAGGCAAATCATTTAAAGCCCAGTTAAGACCATTGATGATAAATTCATCTGGCACGTCCATCGTGCTATCACCTAGCATCATTCTGAACTTCTTAGAGAATTCTTTTACAGTATATTTCATACCCTAATTATATCTTTTTTATCTCACTTAATGATTTTTTTGTTTTGGATACAATACTCGCTATAATTAAAGCATGAATGACTGCAGTTGTAATAAACCTTGCGTAAGTTGTAAGAAGGAAAAGAAATGTCCTTCTCCTTGTGGTTGCGCTGAGCCGACGTTCTCTATCGAGGCTATGCCAGACGATCCTACAACATTGCGCTTTAATATAAATGGCAAGTCCGTTTGGTATGATTTTGAACCAGTCGTGAAGAGCGGAGAAACTTGCACTACGCTTAATGTAGATACGGCTCGCAGAACC
>OCTX012287544.1_pt1 | contig 60203 bp, 80 predicted proteins | sample 1539691 | NCBI WGS metagenome assembly OCTX01 (sample SAMN02144231, study PRJEB22623) | gut metagenome | biome: sheep rumen | host: Ovis aries | place: New Zealand
TCCCCCCCCCCCCGAATTGGTAAAATAGTGTATTATCGTCTGAGGTAGCAGTAGAGGAAACGCGGCACGATGCTTAGTGCTTTTGTTTTTACCGATCCTCAGAACATTTGACAGAGTACCACGAGAGGCATTCATCACAGGAAGTTGACAGCCCTTACAGTCATGCTTATCAAAGACTATCACAAATTCAAACTCCCTATTCAATACGCCATCGTGCATAGCCGGTTCTGCTGACATCTTATCCCATACCATAATCTCACGGATGCGGTCAGCGTAATGTCCCAGCAGCTTCAAGAAAGCCACCTTATTACCCGTAATCATCATTATATTATAGAACACAAGCCCTTTGGTGACTCTCAGCATTTCATCTATACATTGGCTTTGCCAGGCATAGTAATCATCCATTGACAGAGCATCATTCACACGGTTGTCATAACGGTTAGCAGGAAGACCAGTGTAGCCAAAGGTTTCTCCTGGAGTCCATTTGGTATATTTGCCGGTATGCAGACGAAGGCCAAAGTTGTAGGGTGGGGAAGTGATTACCGCATCCACACTATCAGCCTCCATCTGCTTCATACCAGCGAGACAATCCATATTATATATGTTGTCAACAGATATCATCAATTACTCTTTGTTTTCCTTTTCTTTTATGGTAAGAATACCAAATATTTTACAATAGTCAATACCAGCTTTGAATACGTCAGTTATTGCCGATTCAAAATTCATAGCAGCTTCTATTTGTTTGATGGTCATACTCTCACCTTTTGCGCGTCGCTCCTGGCGTGAAATAGATGCCATCTTCAACACGATAGGAGCGGCTGCATCTACAGCACTTTTCACCTGCTGCTCTTCGACAGTCAAATCATCTTTCCAGACGATGCTATCCATCAGTTCTGACAGGCCCTTATATGCTGCCTGCTGAATTTCATTTATCAACTTTTCTTTATCCTCAGAATTGGAAAGAGCCATTCCAAGCATCATTTTCATAAAATCTTTCTTATCCATAATGGTGTTAATTTACAAATGCGATACGATACTGTTTATTGCGGAGTGATGGGTATCGCTGTTCCAGCATCCGCTTAAATTCATCATTCGTGCCAAGATCCATCACATATTTACCAAGTGACAGGTCAAACCTGACGGGCATTCGCTTGTGAAATGTAGCATAGTATCGCGTACCACCATCGAGCATGATATCAACATGCAGCATCATGGAGCGCGAGCCGTCAGGCTCCAGGCGAGTATTAGGGGGGGGGGAATACGGATATTTCATCATTTTTTTGTTTTTAACGTGAATCATAAATAGGGAAAAAATCAGGGATATAGTTACAAGTTACCTCTTTTTTAGCTATATCATCAGAAACAAAGAAAGGACAATCACGTTCCAAGCCAGCCCCTACATGTACCAAATGCGGTGTTGTCATGTGGCAATTTATACAAGTTGCCATCATCCCATGTGGGCAAGGAGTCTTACTACTCATCGAGCGTATCTTATAACGTATTTTCTCCATAGAAGTCTATTTGGCCTCAATAGTTTTTCGACATACAGAACAGGTTATATTCCTCTTTTGTGATGACATACCAATCTCCATCAGATGTTTCAACCAGATATTCGCCAACATGACAGCAAATGACACCACCATACAGAGAGGACACCTTCAGTACAGGTTGGTCTTTAGAATCCTTTGTAATGCAGCGGACACACGGCAACCGAAACATACCAGTAAGGTCTTTTCCATTAAAATGTATAGTCTGTTTATATTTCATAGTTTATTTTTCAAAACTTAACATCTTTTGCCATCAATAGGGAGAGTCCAGACACCACATCCAAAGCGGCCTCCATAGACTGAATAGCACCATGAAGAATTTGGGCGTAGTAAGAGAGTTCCTTAAACTCTTCCGAATCCTTATCAAACATAGCCATTTTCTCAGCCATCTGTTTCAGTGTGGCAGAAAGCAATGCTTCAGGAACCTTTATTTCCTGCAAACAGAGATTGATCTGAGCTGACCATATTATATTTTTTGAATCGGCCATAGTCACCCTTCCTGTTCCAACTGTTCACGAATAGCCTGCTGGAGTACCGGCAGGACATACTTTGCATGACGCTTTGCAGCAGCAGCTACCTTTGTCGGTGCCGTATTCCATTCCACTTCACAGAGCTTGTTGGCAAAGTAGCCGTCGCTAATACCAAGCATAAACTTACGAATACCATCCTTACCAGGAGCCGTAAAGTAGTGGAAGAAATTACCCCATTCAGAGTAGGACATATAGACACCATCAGAAGTGAGAAAACAACGGGCCAACCAACTGCCATTGTTATCCTTCAGGTCATACATGAACACCTGCACACCAGGTTTGTTTGAGAGACAGCAAGTATTACCGATGAGTTCACGCTGACCAGTAATCTTAGCCTCGTTTTCATCAGTCAGCATGTCACTGTTATCATGGATATTGCCGACGATCTCCATACGCTTATAGTCGGGCACCTCGCCGATATACGATGGCAATAGTCGATGCTTACCCCAGGTGAAACACCATCCGCTAATCTCTACGGGATTACCGTCTGGCTCAAAGTCTTTCAAAGACTCCAAATGTCTAATCTGACGTTGCCATTCTACGATAAACAAACGGCCACTACCATCAGGAAGTATTAGTGACAGGATATCACCCTCAAAGATAGGCTTACCGTTCTTATCACGCCATTCTGTAAACCTTCCAAGCGTATTAGGATCTATCCTGACAGACTCCAAAGGTGAAACATGGATGTGCGGTTGTAAGGACATGATATGCGGCTCACCTTGCACCCAGCGGCCATCTTCAACGGCCTTTGCACGACAAATATATCTATTCATTACCTGATATTCTTTAATTATCTAATTTTAATACCTAAATCACATTCTCCTGTAAACACGCTGGAAAAACTCATGTGAGAGCATTCACTACACATATCTCCAGTATCATCAGGAAAAGGACAGCCGAGGGATGCAAGGTCTTTACGCTCAATGCCAGGGTAGGGGTCAAAGCCCTTGCTGTTGATGCAATGCTGAGTTGCAGGATCATCCGCAATCGTCTTATCAGCACAATGGCTGCACAGCTCATGGGAATCATCCACCCACCAGCAATTACCGTGCGCCGGATTGTGACACGGATCATTGTCTGTGCATCCACAAATCTTACATACTCCGTAGGGCATAATTACTCAATGGGTTCTATATGAATAATATCGTATGTTTCAGAGCCTTCGCTAAAATCTGCACAAACGCAGCGGTCGGTACCAACCCAGAAAACGCCGGACTCAGAAAGAACACCATCACGGCATTGGGATTTCATAACCTGTCCTTTGCTATTCTTTTGAATGTAACGCACCTTTTGACCGGCATTCAGGCGGTCGGCCCATTTCTCCTGGAGTGCCTTGCTCCAAATAATTTCTACTCTACGTCCATGATTTTCGTAATGAACGGCCATGCCTCCAAAAGTAGGCTCCAATGCCGAGATTTTCTCGACCACTTGACGCTTTGAAAGAACTACGTCAAAATCCAATTTAGCCAGTAATACGTCTGGCAACTCTTTTTTGATAAAATCAAATGCTTCCATAATTAAAACAATTTTGTTAATACAATTACATATTTAATACAACATACTTTCCTGGGATGGAAGAGCGGCGCAAGCGGCGGTCACATTCATGGCCAAAAGCCACAAGCACCGAGCCAAAGAACGGGGAGCCGGTGGTGCCATCAGGTGTAATGAACTTGATGCGATGACGCATAAAGAGCATCGAGGTGGCACGAGCAAAAACGACTTCCTGGAACAGCAGATTATCCACCTGATTCTTCAGCAATGCGATACCATTGCCATGCTCTGCCAGCTTCTCAACAAACGGACGCAGCAGCTGACGGCTATAAGGTGGATTCATAAACACAACAGCAGCGTCCGGCCACGTCTGACTCAATCCATCCTGCTCCTTATTGAACAACAACGGCGCAATCTCGTATGGAGGTTGCATAGGCGCACATGGATCAAGGTCAAACGGGCCGAGTTCGTCCACAACCCAACGAGGTGTGTACCACTCATCGGAGCTGACTACTGGATTTTGCTGTGTTCTATTTGCCATTATTCAGGTTTTTCTTCTCGGTAAAATTTCTTGATAGACTCCTTCCAAACGACCTTAAACTCATACTCATTTGACAGCTTTTCAACATGCTGCATGAATCGGTCACACTCATTCCAATCATACCGTTTGGCAGAGTAGGGCGACAGGAGTCCGATGCGGAACTCACGGCACACATTCTTTACGGTCTCAATGATAGCCAACGACACAGCAAAGTCAATGACTGGCTCCATCGAAGCCCAGCACTTGAAATTTATGCTCTCCAGCATGATCATTGCCGCCTGGCGGTTACTGTTCTTTGGAGCGTTTGGCTCCATATAGTCAAAGCCTGTCAGAGTGAAGCCGATATGCAGATAATAGCGGTACGGAAAGAGCTGCTGGATAATCTCAGTATTCTGTACCCACCATGTCGCTTTCGTGAGAATATACACCGGCACATGGTGCTCCATGGCATAAATAGCACACTTGATGGTCAGCGCATACGTCTCACGAAGCATTGGGTCGGTACTGAAAGAGAAGAAAATGCCACCATCAGCCCTAAACAACTCATGGTAAGCATCCACTTCCATACAGAAGCGTCGGTAAGCCTTCTCTTCCGTACCACCCACTTTTTTCTCTATCTCAGGCACAGCACCGCCGAGCTGCTTTGCCATCGGGCCACGACGGAGATAGCAATAGGTACACTGATGGACGCATCCCTTATAGAGATTGCATCCCCATACAGCATACTCATGTGCAGGGCCTTCAGGCTTGTATATCGCAGTGTGGGCGAGTGGTCGTTTCATTGCTTATTTATCATAATTATAATTATAATAATTTAGTCCTCAGTCTTATTGCAGACGAAAGCGAGGGCTTGTTTCAAGGTTCCCGTAGCGGTTTCCCATTGACGCTGAATGTCATTGATGGCCCGTTTTGACTCATACTTGATATCCGCAATTTTTTTACGGCTGTTGATGTCATTCGTCTGCATTTCGTAATCGAGATTGTGAATCTCGTTACGCAGTGTCAGTGTTCGCTCACGCTCATCAGTATTGCCACCAGTCGGCAGTTGAGAGCGTTTCAGATCAATCAGGCAGATAATACGGTTACGTTCCACCTTTTGCTCAGTCCTGATGTTAAAGATAGCCGTCTCTTGTTGATGACGCAGTTCGTCAATGTGCTCATCACGCCAGATACGGACTTTCCCAAACCATGCTCTGACCTCTTCCTCCGTGAGCGTCTTCAGCTCTTCCAGGGGGGGGTAATTCAAAGATTTTTCCATGAAAATTCACTTTTAAGTTAAAAAAATATGAGTTATTACACTAAAGTTGAGCTTTCACCACCATAAACGCGCATCTGGGGCAGAATAGCATCGTGAATCTGCTGTGCAGCGATCTGTGCATTGGGATGTGGCTTACCTGTCTCACCTGTCAGACGCAGGCGCATAATGGCTTTCCACTCGAAGACATTGTAGGTATAGGCCACACGGGTAGCCGTATCAAGAGCCAGGAAACCACGCGCATCCTGTGCAGGCAGTCCGAGGCGAAGCCCCAGCTTATATGCCCACTCGCTACACTTCCAGAACGTGCGGGCCATCAGTTTCTTCGTCCAGTGAGCACAGTTATACCAGTGAGGCAGACAGATGGTGATGCCACCCTTTTTGCCGAAGTTCACATAACGGGTGCTCTGCTCCGCAATGTTGTTAGGCGAAGTACGGTTCAGTTCACGGCTGGTACTGATCTGTGTTGTCACACACACCGTATAACGTACCAGAGCCAATGCCGTGACAAAGTTCAGTTCGTTGGCCTTGCCTACAAACTGCTGGAGTGTCACCTCGTAAGGCACAAGCTGAGACTCGATGCGAGGGTTATCCATAAGATACTGAAGGTTGGTAGAAACGAAGTAGTTGCGCGTCTTAGCCTTCTTATCCTTGTGATATACGATGCCCACATAGGGCGAGTTATTCAGGGCCGTAAACATCCACAACGGGAAATGTTCTTTATCGGCTTCCTCAGAGTGCTGCACGTTAGGCACCACGAAATAGCGTGAGCCATGTCGGAACATCGAGAGGTGATTACGTTTCTTCAGCATTTCGCAGAAGTCCTCGGCACTCTTCTGCCCACCTTCAGAGGCATAGCACAGACGGGCAGCACGAGCCACCTGTTCCTGCCACTGCTCTGGCGCAGGCCATAATTCTACTGATGGTTTGATGAGATACATATTGTTAATACCTTAATGTGATTCCTGCTTCCTTGCAACGGGCAAAGAAGTAATTGATTGATATAGTCGTTGGATTACTGTTGTACTCAAACTTCTTTTGACAGTCAGAAGCATTGTACTTATTGCTGATGGCCGACACACGATGAAAGAACTGACTGCCCCAAGGCTCCGGCAGACAGGCCAGCGACATGCCTATGCGGATCCATACATCATAGTCATTGGTGATATCGGTATGCGTCGTTTCGAGCTTCTGCACCAGGACCTCCACCTTTTGCACCAGTTCGTCGGATGTCTCACTACGCTGGGTATAGACAGCGGCCTTGGGTGCCAGCATCTGCTCCCCAAGATCCACCCCTGAGTAGGGAATGGCATTGTTATTGATATACGGCTTATCATCGTAGGACGCGAAACGGATGCGCGTCACATCAGCACACTTACGGTCGATGACGATGCCCAGGGCAGCATACTCGCGGAGCAAGGCCGCAAACTGCTGACGGTGATACTGAGGATAAGCCAGCGGAATGAGTACGAAGTAGCCGGTGCCAGAACACGACTTCATGCACAGTGCTACCTCTGGCCGATGGCGCAAAGTGCGCAGTATGACTTTCATATCCTGGAGCGACTGGTTATCCTGGCGGTCGATGTCGATACACAGGAAACCCGTATGCTGTAAGAGGTGTGCCTGACGGCGTGACACCATTTCCCTGACGATGAACTTCTCACCTGTGCGATGATTCGTTTTCTCCACGTCCACCTCGCGCAGCTCAAAGAGGCCCGACAGGGTGGCACCAGGCAGCAGCGTCTTCATTTCTCGGTAGTCATCACGCGCCTTGGCCGCTTTCTCGCCATACTCTGCCACCATAGCGCGAAGCTGATCAACCACTGGCTTCCAGCGGTCGGTCAGACAGAACTCGCGGATGGTCATCTGCTGGATGATCTCGCCCGTCTCGCGGTCAACGAAACGGCCACAGTTATCGTGGGAGTCGCTATAAACAGAACAGAGTTGGTCAAACATACTTTTCTTTTTAGCGGCTGTAGTGTGGATGTATGGCCGCCCAGAACCATTCCACGAGGATATTCAGGACCCATGTGGCAAAGAAACCGGCCAACAGCAGGAAGAATCCCTGCCAAAACAGACACGAGAGACCGTACCATGTGGCGGTGATGGCCACTTGCACCATGATCTCGATGCGATAGTCCTTTTTGAAGTAGTTTTTACGCCACTTCCATTCCTTTTCCGGCGACTGGTCTTTGTAATACTCCCACGACACCATGCCGGCAGTCATCATGCAACCGATGAACATGCCAACAGGTAGTGGCCAGCCCCCAACGAGGGGAGCCAGCCACAGCGCACAACTCACCAGTGCGCTTGCAAGGACCCAATTCAGGATGACGAGATATACTTTCATATCTTATATATTATTATGGTTTTAATCAGTTCTTGGCCTGATTTTCGATGCAAAAATAAGAAACTTTCTTGAATTGACAAAATATAATTTGGGTTTTATTCTTATTTCCCCCAAAATTTAACACTTTTATGAGGGTTTTATTCTGTTTTTGCCCGATTTCTCCCCTCTCAGTGACAAAACCACCCTCAAACCCTAAAATAACTTTTTGCAGCTACATCTACCGCGAAGCCTAATGTCATTTTCGGGGAAAAAAGTTTTTTAAGGATGAGAAAAGTTTGAAAAAGGATAAAAACACTTAGTGCTAACTTGTTGATTCTCATACCTAATACTAAGGTAAAAAGTTATTTTTACCTCTTTTTCACAAACTATTACGCATACAGGAGAAAAACAGAAATATGGAATTAGAACGAAAAAATCCCGTTTTCTCCGCTTAACTGCTTTCATCCGTTCCTCCACAACTCATTGATTATCAAAAGAGAAAGCAGAGCTTTCGCATTATTGCTCATTACCTTTTAAGGTGCGGGAATTTGAGAATTATCGAGAAAGAATTTTCGCAAAATAATAGTGAGGGTACGCCGAAAAATGACTTTTTCAACTTTTTGGAGCCTAAAAAGCGGCCAGAAAGTAGTATCTAAGGGTGTTTCAGGGAATGATAGTGCCATCACTGGCTCATCTTTTGACCGCCACTGAGGGGTGCGGGGATAACCAGGAAGACCCAGCGGATAAACCGCTGGGAACAACACCGACAGGAGCGCGAAAATAATTAGAAAATAATCGTCAGAATATTTGGCCATGTCGCGGAAAATTCGTAAATTTGCAGCGTAATTAAATTGGGGTAATATGTGCTTAAAATCACATATATAAATGGTGCGATATTACCCCAAGAGCGGAGCCAGCGCGAAATTTTGATTACCTTCAGCGCGAGAATATCCCACACCTTTTAATTACACAAGCGGTGGCCACGCTTCACAGCGTGACCACCGAAAAATTACATAAACAGTATGTAGTACAAGAATCAATGTCAATAGCTACCAGCGGAAAACCGCTGGTCACAGTAGTTAGCCCTTACGCCACAGGCGATCGCCGGAGTTACGACGCATGAATGCGGCACCGTCGGCAGACTCCTGAGTGACGCTTCCACGTCCGAATTTGTTGACGTGCAGACCATTCTTCTGGAGCAGCAGCATCATGGCCGTAAACTCTGCCATCGTATCACGAAAGCCCTGGATGTCTTCAGAGGTGAGCATATTATCACCCGCTGCTGACGCATCGGGCACCGTGAAGTCGGACAGGTTGCCATCGTCATAAGTGCGGAATCCACGCCCAGAGAAGTTTTTGTCGAACTTCACAATCTCATTGATAAGGTCAGGACGCGCCATTTGCATGGCTGCTGTTGTTTCCCTACCAATGACCATTTCAGGGCCTTTCTCGCCCACAAGAGACGGCTGGCCGTTGACCATGGTAGCGATAGGCTGTGTAACAATGCCCGTCTGTAATTTGCCTACCTGTTTGGCGTTATACACCTTGCCGTCTGTACCGAGGACGGGACTTGTAGTGTCGCCGGATGGAGCGGAACCGCCACCGACAGACTGCACGTTACCACCGTCGTATGTCAGCATACCCGTGGCCAGCTTCACGTTAGGACCAGAATCAGCACCGCCACTGTCACTACCGCCAAAGGCAGCAGAGATAGCCCATGAGAGCAAGCCCATCAGCAAGGCTGTGATAACAGCGATGAGCGGAATACCCCAGAAACCCAAGGTGCCAATGATCTTGGCAGCACCACCGGCAATACCGAGTCCCACCTTACCTGTTGTAGCCGTTGCTTCCTCAGACAGTTCGGTAGCGTTAGATGTCGAATGCTGTGTGAGACGTGCAGCGTCGCCCGTCTGCTGTGCTGTCAACATGAGTGCCTGGTACATCTGTTGTATCTGGAGCATGGTCGCCTGGTGCGTCGTTTCATCCATTTCCTCCTGTCTGTAGTACAGTTGTTTTGTGACGCGACGGGTTAGGTCTTCAGCAATCAGTTGGAGGGACATCTTCGCATAAGCCTTCAGCATATCCCTTGCCAGGTCCTTCAGTTTGATGTCCGTCTGTTCTGTGTCGTATATCAGGTTGCCCAGGTACTCCCCTACCCCTTCGGCAAAGGTCGCCATCGGTTCGCTGAATGACTGCAACAGTTGAACACGCTCATTGAACTTAGCGGCCACCTTATCGGCCATGGCCGTCTGTGCCTCCATCATCTGACGTTTAGCATCTGTCAACTGCTGTTCGCTGATCTTATCCTGCTCACGGAGCGACTTCATTTCCTGATAGTAGAGACGGGCCCTTTCCGACAGCAGACGATAGCGAAGTATCTCTGGGTCAGAATCCATATTCCAAGACATTCCCAGCTGCTGTGTGAAGTTCTTATCAGAACCGAAACGCTGCTGGTCGCTATTGATAGTCGAAAGATTCTGTGTGGCTTTGTCGATGCCCTGGATATCAGGGCGGTTGTTAAACACGAAGTCAGCACGGCGTTTTGCTTCGTCGTAGGCTTTCTTCTGTGCATCGGTGTAAGCGTCGGACATTTCGATGAGCTTCTGATAGAACACCTGCCACTGCTGCAAATCCATATTCAGCATAGACTCCAGAGCAGAGCCAGACAATGTGCCATTGTAATCCTCACCAAAGAGTAACGTAAGCATTGCCTTCTGGCCGTCCTCGGTAGAAACATCAGCAGCAAAGACATCCACGATGTGCTCACGGGCTTCCAAGAAAGCCTGTTGCCACAACTTAGATCGACTATCAACGAAGTTCTGAATATCCTCAGACTTACCTTCCTGAGACCACTTCATCAGCTGTTGCGACTGGCTGGTAGTCAGTTCGGCCACGCCTAACTGCTCCATCTGCCCCTCATAGTCACGGTTTACCTTGCCAGTATAATTCTTTTCCAGCAAAACCTTTTGGCGGGCCTGGTATGCCGAATTTGCTTGTTTAACATTTGCCAGTTCATTCTCAGTAGCCTTACGCCATATCTGATCGAGCAATACGGAACCATTCTGCCCCAGCTCCTTAGAGAGCGTTTCAATCATCTTTTTCAGCTGGTCGATGTCATTGTGAATGATATTGTCGAGCAACTGCGTTGACTGGTTAGTGCCATCAGCAGAAAGCGGCTCATAGAGATCATCCATCATCGACTGACGGAAATCAGCCCATTCGTTCTCTGTGCCGGCAATAGCCTGGCGAACATTGGCCAGTGCGCTATTCATGCGTACCGTCATACCGTCCACGAGTTTCTTCTGAAGTTCTGAGTCCATGCCGGTGCGGGTAGCCATTTCCGTAATGGCAGCAATCTGACGCTCGTAGTAGTTCTTTACATTGTCGATGATAGCCTTGGCCTTATCCTGTTCCTCGCGCATTTCAGCACGAAGAGCCTTACGACGGGCTGCTTCCTCTGCACGGCGACGCTTCTCAGCTTCTTTGTCAGCAGCATCATTAGTCAGTTCGCCTGGAGTCTCAGCAAACGGATCGTAGTCGCCGATGAGCGGGTCAAGAGCTGCATCAATACTCTTTTTCGTCTTGTTATACTCCTGCCAGGCATCCACATATTCACGAATAGCCTTACCATAAGCTGCTACATTATGCTCAGTACCAGCCATATCGGTAAATACCGAATAGTCGTTGTTAAAGCCACTTCTGCCATCAGTACGCCTACCGAAACGGCTCTGCACCATATCAGAATAAATGGAAACCCAGTTTACACTACCATAAGTATTCTGATTCTGGTTTATCTGATCTTCAAGCCATTTGGTATCGTAGGCAGCGAAAGAGCCATCACGCGAATTGTTTACCGTCAAGTCAGAGAAAGCACGAGCCTTTTTGCCCAGCTCTCCTGCCTTATCGCCCAACTCCTGATCGTAAGCGCGTTGCTTCGTCTGATAGTATATTTTCTTACGAAGTTCATCATTCAACAGCGCATAATGCTTACGCAGGTCATCCACCGAATTGACCTCGATGCCGAGTTTATTCAGATAAGTGCCGTAAGTACGGTTAAACTGTCTCAGGATGCGCTCACGCTGTGCCTGTGACGTGTTCGCGTCCTCCAGAACACGCTTATACGATTCCAATTTACGAGTTTCTTTATCTATCTCAGCAGCAGCCTCCTTGATGTACTCGTTCATTGTTTTCTGCTTGTTAGCAGCATCATCGGCAGCGTTGCCATAGTTTGTTAGCCAAACGACGGCAGAAGCTATCAGGGAGATTATCAGTCCAAAGATGTTAGCCTTCATAGCCGTGTTAAGGCCCTGCTGTGCCACCATAGCACCGATAATGGCAGTCTTCATTGCCACGAAGCCACGATAGAGAGCCATCACGCCCATATAAGCACCCCTGAACAACAGGAACTGGATAAGCGTAGGCAACAGAACCACCAGCAGCTTCACGGCAGCAATAATCATTGTCAGCACGAGTCTTATTTGACCCATGTAGAGAGCCGAAGAGGTCAGCTTTTGGCTCATGTCATACCAAGCCTGCGACAGCTCCTTCACGGTGTCAACACCCTCTGGGTTCACGAATGTTCTTACCCAAAGTTGGTTGGCACGTTCAAGAATGGCATTTGCCGTTTCCTGCTTCATAGCATACTCAGTAGTCAGCGATGTTGCCTCTTCAAAAGCCTCGTTAGCTTCCTCTACATGTGCGCGTACAGTATCTACATTCTTCGACATGGTGGCCATCACACCTATCAAGCGTTGACCCTCAGAGCCAAGATCCTTCCAAATGTTACCCAGCGCATTCATGTTACCCTTATCACGCATCTTTTCCATGATTTGCAGAATGGCCTCCATAGCCTTACCCTGTGAGAAAAGGTTATTGATAGTACCTTTCTCCATGTTTAGCTGCTGTTCAATCAGATTGTGATTGGTCTGCAAAGACGTGAAGAGTTTACCAAAGGCCGTGGCTGCAACTTCAGGAGCCTGCCCTAAAGCATCCGCTGCACTTCCCAATGCCAAAAGCTCCGGCGTAGTAATTCCTGTAATACGCGACAAACCAGTAAGGCGTTTCGAGAAGTCCACGATATGCGTACCACTGGCAGTAGAAGTGGCCGCAAGCTGGTTAATGGCAGAGCCTACAGACAGCATGGATTTTTCGACACCGAGTTTCGGAATGAGGCCCATCGTATCAATGAGCTTTGAAATCTGCAAGAGGCTGTCTTCGCCGAGGTCATCGGAAAGAGCAACTTTAACTTGATCGGCAGCACGGACAAATTCGACCATGCCTTCCACACCGTATTTTCCAAATCCCATTTTACCGCCTTGGTACGCCAAATCTGACAATTCCTGAATGCTTGTGCGCGTATCAAGTTTTGCTATGCTTTCAGCCAGTTCGTTCACATCCTTAGTGGCCAGTCCAGTCACCTTACGGATGTCTGCCAACTGGTCAGAGTAAGCCAGGTTACTACGGAGCATTTCTTGGAGCTTCTGCTGTGCCATCGAGAAGAGCTGGAACACACCGAAGTACATGGAGATATTTCTAAACGTCGTACTCCATGCAGAAGCCTGATTATTGATAGAGCGCGTAACACTGTCTATCTCACCACGAATCTTTTGTAGTTGCTTCTGGCGATCCTTATATTTTGCATCCTCACGATTCAGTTTCACCATTTCCTCTTCCAACTGCTTTGCAGCCTTACGAAGATTCTCCAATGGCTCTTTTTTGAGGTTACGCATCACTTTGTCGATGTCAACCGCTTCACGGTCCACACCTTCGAGAACCGTCTTCAGTTGCTTTGCCCAAGTAACCCACTTCTGACGGTTTGGGTCGTTGGAAGCCATCTTATCCAGTTGGTTACGGCATTGCTCCAATCCCTTACGGAGCTGTTCAGGAGAGGCGTTAGCCAGACTGCCAACCAGTTTCGTAACATCCTGCTCTATCTCCTGCACCGTCGGCTCAATCTGTTTCTCCTTACCGGCAATAACATCCAACTGCTCATCACATTTCTTCAGAGCGACATTACAGGCTTCAATTTCCCGTGCCACGTCACCACCAACAGGCATAATACCACCTTTACCTAACTGGTCACGGTAAGACGTGATAGAGGCACGAGCGGCACGGAGATCATCAGCAGTAGCACCACCATTCAATACGGTAGCCATTGCCCTATTCTGCTGTTCGGCCTGAAGCTGATGCAGAATATCCACCTGACGCTGATAGCCACTATTCGTTTTGTCAGTCTGAGCCACGAGCTGCTTCTGCTGATTGATGGCACGAGAGAGCCATGCGTCAGAAGTCTGTGAGAGGTTGCCCATGTGCTTCTGAATGTTGACCATTTCGCCCTGAAGGATTTTGATTTGGTCGGTGATGGCCTTGTATTTCTGGCGCAGGTCATCGAGTTTAGGCGAATCGGTGCTGACACGGCCCATTTCTTTCTTCACCTGGCGCAAAGCACGTTGCAGCTGTGACAGGGAAGAGTTGGAAAGATTGTTTGTCACGGTAACAATCTTATCCATGTTGGCCTTACCCTCCTTCACGGCGATGGAGAGTTCCTTGATTTCGTGAGCCATCTGTTTTGCCCTCTCTGTGCCGGCCTTACCAGCGTCGGAGAGTTGCTTGTATGCAGCCTGAAGACGTTTCAGCTCCGTTTCCATAGCACGGACAGCGGCCTTTGGCTGTTGGGCGTTACAGGTAATGACTACCTCGGATTTCTTTGTATCTGCCATATAAAATCACGTTTATTTTAGGCAAAGATAGTGCAGAAATAGCGGGAGGTAGGGACAAAGAGAAAACCCGCTGGATAACCAGCGGGCACAGTGGCTACAAATCGTACTCTATTAGGATTTTGGGACAGTTACCATGCCCAGCGGTATGAGTGGGAGAAATACCAAAAGGAGAAATAATTAAACCATCCTGCGAAACATTGATTCTACCCTCATAGATAGTGCTCAATAAGGATAACCGTCTTGGGATAATGTGCGAGACTGAGGATGTCTTCGGGGAGTTGCATACCGTCGTAACGGGTGTTAAGGGTGCAACAGATACCGCCTGCTGCTGTGTTAATGGGCAGAAGTACCCCCCCCTGTAAGGGTTTTGGAGGTGCGGAGGTTGTATGCGACAGCTTAATCAAAGTCATATTCTATAAACACACATTGAGACGTTTCACCAGACATCAGGACGGAAGCAATACGCCCATCCTCTTTGACACGGGAGCGTCGAAGCTGAGAGGATGGGTAGGCCATATCGAAACACCCACCGCTGACACACTCGATATAGCCCAATTCGGTTGCCTGTCTGACTTGCAACACGAATTGCCCCCCCCCTCGTAGCGGTCGAGAGGAATGGACGATTGGGGATATAGTGCCTTACAGCGGATTTAGAGGTCATATTCGATAATGACAAAGTTATTGTTTTGATAATCTGAATTAGTCAATGGAGGGAGAACGTCAGCCGGACGTATGCCACCGCGAAATTTGCCGTGAGGGTAACGGATAATACCCAACGGCTTTCCGACAGGAACACCAGAAGCTGACTCATCGGGCACGGTGGCGGGAGTGGTTTTTATATCATTCTCTCTATCCATACGAGGTTATCTTTTTGAACAGACGTTATTGTATTCGTGACGCGAGAAGAGCCAAGTTCTATGACCTGATGAAAGTTCCTGTCAGCATGGGGACCACGAAAGCTGATGCAATCAAGGTCACGATTCACACTGGAGCATACTCTCACAGAGTCATTAGAACTGGCTGGGTCTCTATCACGCAAGTACATCATATCTATTGACCGGCACGAGCCTTTGCTATCTCTTCATCAGAAAGTTTATGATCTGTGACAACATAGAATATCTGAGCCTGCTGGTCACTCTCATTCACTGTAAGGAATTTGATTACTGAATCGGGCTTCAGGAAGAAACGCTCATCGACATTATCTTCCAAGATGTCAGCAATGCACTTCTCTAACGGGAATGGACGCGGAAACTCATACTGCGTACCGTCAAGAATATCCTTGCGAATAGAAATCATATAGACACGTTCACGGTTTTGCGGCACACCATAATGCTTACTATTCAGGATGCCTGGTATAGTTTTCTTATCACGTTTCGTATCTCCCCATGGTGTCGGGAATGACGGTGCCAGGAAGTTGACATACCCATGCTTTTCTAACAGTTGGCACCACTCGCGGAAGTCGGGCATATTGACGCTGTTAATCAGCGCACGGACATTCTCTTGCAGAAGAATCTTTGGGTGCATCACCTTTACGGCATCCTCAGTATGCCACAGTACGGCAGAACGGGTGCCAGAGCCTTTTTTGATGCCCTCTCGTTTGCCAGCCTGTGAAATACTCTGACATGGAGTAGAATAAGTCAAGAAGTCGATTTCTTCATCTGCAAGGTCGCTCCAGTCGGCCTTTGTCATGTCGCCACGATTGAGGTCTTTTGCATCTGGAAAAAGGAGGTTATGAGCAACAACGGCAGGCTGATCTTCAAGGGCACGTTTACTTTCAGGGTCAAACTCTGCCCAAGCCATCAATCTATAATCGAAATCAGGATAACGCTCTTTCAACATATCGAAAGCAATAGCTTGCGAATCATAGCCAGAACACAAAGTAACAAGTTTCAGAGGTTGTTTTTTCCAGTCACGGGAAAGCTGAAACTGAGGCAGTGCAAACATATCCTGCTGTTCGGCAGGCAAACGACGGCCAGTAGGATAGAAAATTTCCTCATAGATATACATCAAAACATCACAGACGATGGAGTTGCCAGCAAGTTTATAGTGGTTGCTATTACTGATGATCTGCACAGGGCCAAACTTTTCTTCAGTCGGTGCTTTCAGAATAGTATTGTAAGCCTGTTCGTAGTTCTGACGCATAAGAGCAATCTCTTCGGCATCGTCTTCATCTTCGGAAACGGTGACTTCATCATCATTCTCTTCATCATCGTGAATAGGAGCTTCAAGGCTTTCCAGGGCCTCACGGTAGGCTTCCTCTACCTCTTTCATCGTTGCCGTCGATTCAAGTCCGAATACTGCCAGCTGATTATCGACACCGACAAAAGCCATATAAGGTCGCTGTTCGGTGCTCATCAGCACGTCGATGTATGGGCTTGGAACGCCCATGAGCGTATAGCATTCGGGGGGGTGAGTTTTCGGATGTCGAAGTACCTCACGGGGTGCTTCGGATCCTTTTTGCCCTGAAGTTCAGGGTGGTTGTCAGGATAAATCTTTGCAATCATATTTTTTCTTACTACAGTTCGTGCTCAACTAAGATATAAGGAGTGGTGTTATACATTCCTGTTGTGGAATCTTTGCCAATGCCCCCCTGAAAATGAGGTGATGGTATTGCAAACATTCTTCAAATGGTAACGAGTAACGTCACCACGTCCAGAAGCAGAGCGAGTCCAACCTATTGCCTTAAAGATCATGTTCAAACAAAACAGCCGTATTAGGATAATGAGCGAGAGAAATCATGTTAGCAGGGCCAGTCTGTGCATAATGCGCCACGATGGTACTGGCACAGCCATCGACAGTAATATTGACGGGGTAGATTTGCCCCCCCTAATCTGCTTGGGTTTCCCCACATTGGTTACTCTAAAAATCATACTCTATCAATACGCCGGTTGCTCCACGCTGTGTTTTCAGCAGAAAGTTAGCCAGGCTGGTTTTATAATACTGATACTTGATGGTACGAGCGATTTGCCCCCCCTGTCAGGGTTAATGAGAGTTGTCGTAACAGAATGCCTACAGGTCATACTCTATAAGTATTTTGGGTTTATCTGTATCGTGGCCATTGCCCCCCCCCAGAAACACATAGTGATGGGCCAAAAGGCGACACCACTATGCCATTCTGAGACGGGGAATATTGACCGAGGACAATAGGGGACTGTGCTACCATCTTACTTTACACCTGAATGACCATAGCCACCATCACCACGTTCTGTTTCATCCAGAACATCGACTGACTCGAAAGCCACCTGTTCGTGACGAGCAACGACCATCTGGGCGATACGTTCACCATCATTGATGACAAACGGAGTATTGCCGAGGTTCACGAGCAACACGCCAACTTCGCCTCTGTAGTCGGCATCGACAGTACCAGGTGTATTGATGCAGGTGATACCATGTTTCAGAGCAAGGCCAGAGCGAGGGCGTACCTGTGCCTCATAGCCAGGAGGCAGAGCGATAAATAAACCTGTTGGCACCAGTTTGCGACACAAAGGTTCCAACGTGATAGGCTCATCGAGATTAGCACGGAGATCCATGCCGGCAGAAAGTGCGGTAGCATAGGCTGGCAGCGGATGGTGAGACTTATTGATTACTTTTACTTTTAACTTTCTCATAAGACAGATAATAACACGATTAGAATTAACAATAGTAACTGCTGAAGCAGGGAGAGGCGAAAGCGGATGTCACCACGAATGTATGACTTGCTATCCTTACCTTGGGGTGCGGGGAGTAACGTATAAAGGTCGAAAGGATCCACGGAGAGGATGCGCTGGATATTCAGCCCTATGTCTGATGGGTGGATGGGATGATACCACCCACCACAATCACCAGCGGTGATACAGACATTACGGATGACACGATGCAGGCGAGGTGAGTTGTGGCACAAGCCACCATGCCGGTTGTGATGATACAATACTCTACTTAACTTCATGGTTGCTCTGTGTTGCTGACCATTTCAAATTTGTGTAGTTGTTATTCTCGCGGTCGCCATCAATATGAAGAACGTAAGGCAGATTATCTGGGTTAGGCACAAAGGCCATGGCCACAAGACGATGAACCTTGAACGTCTTACCATCTATGCGGATGCGACGGTAGCCCTTACCATTGTAAGAGGTTATCACCTTCCACGTCTTATAATCTGACAGGACATTGCGCGTAGAGCGCACGGTGCCATCATTGAAGATGTAGTAGAAGGTGTGGCCTACCGTCTGATAGAAACATTGACAGATTGACTTCATAGCGTTAGGCATTCAGCTGCATGGGCATCAACAATTCCACGAGGGCACTGTTAGGAGCATCCTCCAGTACCAGGATAGCGCGAGAGGGTTCAGAGAACTGCAACGTCACATTGTCGGTTGAGATATTGCCCAGGAGCATCAGCAATGCCGAAGCCTTAAAGCCGATAGCAAATCCATCGGGGATAGTCAGCGGATTATCCACCTCTGCCAGCTCCAGGTTCTCTGATGCCGTCTTCGAGAAGTCATAGTCTTCAGCCGACAGGTTCAGGAACATACCTTCCTTGGAGAGCTTCACCATGTTTGACGCATCACTGGCCATCAGTTGCACACGCTTCACAGCACCAGCGAGAGCGGCCACAGGCAGGGTGGCATGATAGGGACTGTTCTTTGGAATAACAGAGTTGTAGTTTGGGTACTTCTGTTCGATGTCACGGATGGTAAAGGTGATATCACCAGCCTTCAGGCACACATGCTTACCATCATGCTGGATGGTCAGCGTCTCAACACCGGCAAAGGGAGCCTGAAGCTGTCCTGCAATGGTGTTGGGAATGAGGATAACCACCTTACTACCTGTCAGGAACGGTGCGCCATGCTGATAGGAATACTTATAGAGCGAGTGGCCATCAGAGCCAACGAACACAACACCCTCATCCTGCACGTCAAGGGCAACAGCAGACATCTGAGGGCGCAGCGTACTGTCAATAGCCGTACAGCCGTTGGCAGCCTTTACAGCAGGGAAGAAAATATTGGCCTCGATGTCGAAAGAAGTCTTCGGTTCTTTGACATCGGACACACGCGGATATTCTGCACTGTCTTCGACAGGCACCGACACCTGGCCACTCTGGTAGATGATCTTAGCAATATGGTTGCTCATATCAACTTCTACCGTTATCGGCTGTTCTGGCAGAGCACCCAGCAGCGGGATAATATCAACGGCCAACAGACAGAACGGCTGGAAGTCGCTGCCATTGTCAAGCGTGATACCAATAGGCATCGTCAACGAATTTTCCTGTGAAGAGCCAGTGATGAAGAATTTATCACCATCACGAGTAAAGAGGTGGTCGGCCAGAATAGGAAGGCTATTCTTACGGAGGATGACTGCACCAGTAGCCTTCAGGATGCGCAGCAACTCACGGGAGGAAACACTAAATTTCATATCTTTACGAATTTATGGTTTAGAATGGAAGATCATCGGGAGCCTGTTCACCACCAAAGGGGTCATAGTCATTAGAGGTAGGAGAGGAATACCCAGAAACAGCCTGCGAAACAGGTACAGAAGCATTACGCGGCTGCTGTGCGTTTTGCTCTTCCATGAGATAAGAGTCGCCCACCTGATATGGCATCAGCGTAGAGATAGCACGAGAGAGGTCTGTGCCCTGTGTGTCGGTCTGATCCTTCCACTCAGGATGTTCGGCCAAGATGCGTTTCTTCAATGCCTCACGGATAGGTTTACGCTTCTCTTCAGGCAGAGTGTAGGCCACCTGATAAGCGGGCACATTGTAGAGAGTAATTTCCTCACCCTTGCGCATGAGCGACTGCTTCACAGCGTCGATGTACTTGTTGTTACAAATACGCTGCTGAAAGTTCAAGAAGGCACGGATGCCGGATGGATTACGCTTACCCTCATCGCGGCTGTCAGTCTGCACCTCAATGCCATTGATGCCGGCAGGAATAAAAATGCCAGGGATGGGTTTGCCACCCTCGGTAAGCGTTAAGTTCAAAAACCTTGCACCAATGAAGGTGCCTACGTCGATAGAAAATCTGTAACGGGCCATAATCTTTTTTGTTTTTTATTGTTATTACGTTATTACGTTATTTCGAGTTTAGAAGGGCAGATCATCTTCCTGGGGTGGAGCCGACGGAGAGCCATCGGTTGCGGTGGCAGTCGTAGGCACGGCAGAGCCGCCAGCCACACGCTTACGCTGACGGGAATCCAGATAAGAACGCCAGCGGGCCTGTTCCTCTTCTGTCAGTGTCACGATATTACCGTCATCGTCAGTAATCGGTGCTGGGTCGGGCTGAGTGATAAAGACGGCATACTGTTTCATCAGTTCGTCGTTATTGGCCGGTATCTGATCCTTACCAATGCGATAGAAATATACCGCATGTTCTGTACGGGTCAATTCGCGTATCTGTTTCGGCTGGATAGTCTGGTCATCCTCCCACTCTCGCCCATCAAAGTAGCGACGGGTACGCCATGCCTGATGAGCAAAGTAGTTGGTCTGTTCTGCTTTCTTCAGCACCTTACCATCCGCTTTCTTGAAGAGTTGCGGCGGGTTCATCTGAATGCCAGCCGTCTCACAGTAGGACAGCACACGCTCCTTAAAGCGTTTCGGCGAGAAGGAATCATCACGGCTCTTGCTGGCTTCTGCAAAGTCGGCCTTGTATTCCTCCAGCATGGAATCGAGGTCGATAGGCACACCATAGACATGCTCCTGGGCAAAGAACACACGGGCAAAGCGTAGGAACTGAGGCGTAAGCGTCTGTGTAAGGGTACGCTCTTCCATGTATTTCTTCTGGGCATCCACCTTTTCATCGTAGCGCATAACAAACTGCACCGCCAGCGCACAGATCATGGCTATCTGGTTGCGTGACGATGCAGAGAGTTTTTCAGGCGACACAGCATTAAAGTCCGGCATAATGTCAGAGATATAACGCGCTGCCTTATTCTTCATAATGTTCTGGCCACAGAAACGGTGTGAGAAACCACCCAGGCACACACGGCGCATGGTAGAGTCATCAAGATCATGCAAGGGATAGTTGGAAGTCACCACATGTCCAGGACCTTCAGACAATGGAATGGTAATTCTATCCTTATACATATAACGCACGGAGAAATCGCCTGTTGTCAAGTTGTAGAGTTTTCCGAAGTCAAGACTGGCATCCACATCCTCCCAATGCACTACACGGTGTTTGTGATGCTGGTATTCTGCAAGGTTAGCCGAAAACTCCTTATTGCTCACAAGGTCACGACCATTGATATTCAGGATGTGGGCGGCACAGCCAGCAAACACGCGCACGAATGTTGACTTGCCAGAGCCACCTTCAGCACGGTTAGCAGCCGACACCACGTTTTCAATAAGATAACTAATGCAGTTGCTCTTACTGTCACGGTAACGCCAAAGCATACGCCCAAGGCAGAATATCAGGTTGGTAAAGCGACAGTCGAGTTCCATCTGTTCCTCTACTGAGAACTGCTTACCATCGTGCAACAGTCGTTGCTCCTGTTCCCATTCCTCATTAGCGAAGCCACGAATGACGCGCAGAGCCGGCCACATTTCGTTTTCATTCTTGCCTTTCCAGTCCACTATCCATCGGTGGCTCTGTGCCCAAAGTGCCAGGTCGTTATCATCCTGTGCCAGCTGCTGTAAAGTATAGAGCGGCTTACCATTGTCATCCTTTTGCTCACGCTTATTCTTGATGGCCTCCAGACGGGTGCGGTACTCAGGATTCTCGGAGATTTCAAAAGGCAGGTTCTTAATCGGTGTCATATTCCAATGCAGCAGTTCGGCACGTTCAACATTGAAGTCGATGCGGTCATAGGGCTGCATAGAAATCTCATTCTCCGTAATGCGCAAGGCCCCATTGTCATAGAAGAAATGCTCAACATGACGGCCATAGCCATCGGCATAGTTGAGTTTCACGCTGGGCAGCGAGGCAATGGTCTTCTCGTTGATCTCCTTATTGGCACGAAGCACGGCCTGCACCATCAGCTCGTACTCATCAGGCATACCAGGGCGTGAGTCATTGAGTTGTCGGGCATACGCCTTCAGTTGCTCAATGGTGGCCTGCACCATTGATGACGGTTCCAGTTCGTCGGCAAATGGGCCGTCGATATGCACATAGCGGCCTATCTTATCCGGCTCATCTGGTCGCACATCACGGGCATAGCCAGCACTGGCCATAAACTCCCAAAGGGTAGCAGGATTGATGGTGTAATACACCTCTTTCACCATGCCATTCTTATCCCTTTTCTCTTTGCGCTCGAAGGGGTCGCTGCTGAGAGCCGACGTAATACATGATGAAAAGAGGCGGTTGATGTCTTCGTCATTCTGGTAAGCCTCACGGGGTAACATCTGATAGGCCAGGAAAAACTCACTGACCGTCTGCACGGGATGGCAATAGAGACGCGGGAAATAGAGGTGCGCACGGTCGCCGATGGTCTCTGGCAGTTCGGCACGGAGCACGTCACGATAGCGGCAGCTGATGTCACGCGCTTTCAATGTCTGCTTGGTAGCCGACGGGAAAAGGGTGTAGATGTTATCCGCAAAACGGTGCATCTTATTATAATGCACGGGAGAGAACGGCACGGCACCATAGGGAAAACACACATGATACCAACGAGAGCCAAACTGCTTGGGGTAGGTATGGCGCAAAGCCTTCATGTGATAATAAGTGGCCACGGCATCAGGAGCCGACGGACAATAGATAATCGCCTTTGCCTTGATGTCTTTATCACGAAGCGGCACATCTACCAGCTCCATCTTCACGTTACCATTCTTATCTGAAGACTCCTGCCACTCCTGTTTTACCTCTGTGACACGCTCTTCTGGGTCGAGTTCCTGAATAGCCTTACGGACACCCGTATTCTCTGAGGTCTTCAGTTCCAATGCACGGACAAACACCTTATCGCCTGCCAGCCATCGGCTTACCTTGGCCGATGTATGCTCATCGGTATTGCAGAACACCATAGGCGGGATGCCCAAGGCAGGGAAGAAAATAGAACCACTATCCTCAGTCTCATCATCTACGAGAGCCACAAAGATAGGGTTCCAGGGAGTGCTCACCAATACTTCTGATACCGGCTCACCCTTACGACTAACGGCAGGCAGCGTCACCTTACCAACAGCAGAGATCTTAAAGTCGCGCTGGATGTCGGCAGGGTCGAAATGCCAACCGGCATCCTTATTACCAGTCTCGAAGCCGTAATGTTCCACACCGTCGTAGTCAAGCCAGGTAGTACAGCCGAGTGCTGCAAGGTCCTGCGGCGTAAAACCCGTCTTCGGTTCAAATGTAACACGCTCCTGGGGACGGATGGCCGTCTCTCTGTAGTCACGTTTCAGCAGTTGTGGCCATTTCTCGCCCACCTCTTCCTTGGTGTGACCGGCCAGCATCGCCAGCTGCAAACAAGCCTGACGCAGATCTTCACCCACACAGATGAATGTCTGTGCTGAGTGACTATCCTTGCGCCACCAGTACCCCAGCCCCTTCATGGCGGCATAGAGTTCGATGGCACCATAGCCACCTCGCTTTGTCTTGGTGCAGAACCAGTGTTCTACGGGTTTGCCGTACAGTCCACCACGCTTACGGTTATAGATAATAAAGTGTGGAGTAGAGCCGGCATTACCCTTACAGAACGGGCACCAACACGCCGTCTGGCCTTCCTCTGTCTGCTGGTCGGCAGGAGTCACGAGAAGGTTTAGCGGCAGCGCAGCCAATTCATCTATCAATGGGTCGTAAATCATATGCGCATCATTGACGGTCTGGGATAGAAGAGATTACATGCCAGAGTGACCATGTGGTGCGTTTGGCATCGAAGAGTGCATTATGCACATCTGCCTTTTCTGGAAAATCGGGTAACATTGCATATACCTTACCATGGTCGGCAATACCATCGACATGATTTTCCAGTAACATGCGACTACCCACCTCTGCAATAAAGGTACGGGCATCGCGGAAGTCACGGTAGCTGATAGGCAACTTGATACCATACTTATTGAGCACATGGCGCAGGATGGCAATGTCGAAGTCGGCACCCTGTGCCCAGAGGCATACTACATCAGCCTGGCAGTATTCCTTGACCTCAGTCATCCATTGGGCAAACTGTTCAAACACCTCTTTGATGGGGTAGCAGTCACCATTGGTAATCTCATCTTTGAGTTCCTGAGACTTATTGCTCCACCACTTGATTGTCTCGCGGTCGAAGTCGAAACCATCCATGACACACGAGCGCAGATCGACACGGGCATCAAAGGCGGGGATGTTCTTTACAAACAGTTCGTCGGCATCGGAGGCATGTCTGTTCCATGCCACGGCAGACACCTGCATCACGGCAGCATTCGCAGCGAGTGAGCAAGTTTCAAGGTCGATAGTAACATCAATTATCTTCATATCTTCTTTTTTTTGGTGGCTATGCCATAGCCACATGCTAAACATTCAAGAACTTCTCGATGGGCATCCAGTGGACGGTGCAGGGATGGAGGCGGTGCAGGGTGGCATCAATGAGCAGCTGCATATCATCTAACGATGCAAAGTGATAGTTAGGGTCGTGAATCTCTGCTGCTATACGCCAGTAGCCTTTTCCGTTGCGACGGATAATATCATGTTCCTCAGTAACGACAGCTTCACGAGCAATGCCGTAAGAATGGCCTACGAGATATTGGAAAACTTTAGTGAGAAGTTGCTGACCAGCACCACGGAAAACAAAGGTTAGCACATCGTCGTTAGCTCCCCGATAGTCAATAGTCGCTGCTATCTGAAGGTGCTTTCGACGGTCTTTCAATGGCCGTCCACGTTTCCGTTTCTCGAAGCGTCGCTGCATTAGTCGCCATTATCCAGTGTCGCTACTTCCGTTTCAAATTCCTGCATCACAGCCTGCACACCGATACGCTCATAGTCTTTCCAATCGTCAGTGGAAAACTTATTGAGGACCGAGTTGCTACCCATTCCCAGCGTACCCATGTGGTCAGTAAACACCTTTTTCATGCCAAAGGTACGTCCGAGGGTACGGTAAAACTCACCATTAGTGGCTACCACGGTGTCGAGGATGTCAATCGAAGCAGATGCTTCAGGTTCGGCAGCCTGATCGGGGAAGAGTTCTGAAAAATGGTCATTCAGGAACTTACGTTTAATGGCAGCAATACCCGTCAGTTCCCAAAGGGCAAAGCCCTCCTTAAAGAAGCGATCATAAGCAAATCCCTGTGATGCACCATGCCGTTTCATTATCTCCCAAAGGAGTTTCTTCTGATTAGGAGTCAAATCGTCGCAGTTCAAATGCGCTCCTGGTTGTGTTAATTTCTCGATAATCATGTTGATATTCGGATGATTTTTTGTATTTTTGCGCAAAGGTAAGGAATTATTTTTGTAAAAACAAGGTTTTAATCGGTTTTTCTTTCGAGATTTAACATTTTAACCAAGTTTTAATATTTTGAGGGTATGTTTTTAATAAGTTCGGAAAGGTTTTAATATAAAGGCTTTAATCGCAGTTGAGTATCATTTTAGTGTTAAATAAATATAATTGCAAACAGTATGGATTACTCGTACAACTACGGCTATCTCCAGCAATTCATGGATAGCCACAAGCTCGCCAAAAAGGACTTGCTGGAAGCCCTGGGGTGTGGTGACTATGTGTCACTGAACAAATGGCTGGATGGGAAAGTTCCCGTCCATGTGACTGCAATGTTGCGTTTCTGCAACTACTACAACATTCCGTTAGACGGATTCTTCTTTGATGGTGACGGTATGCCGGCAGAGATACGCCCTACCCTACCCGACAGCAACAGTCAGACGCTACCCGTTGACGGCTACGGCATCAAGGAGGGACGCGGCAGGGGCATCGTGGAAACGCGAATAACAGAGCGGCAGATCAGTTCACAGGCACAGGCCACCGTTGTTGCCGAGGGACTGGCCAGGCAGAGTGAGCAACAGCACCGGCGCGACGAAGCACTGATGCAGCTGGGGCAACGGACAAACGCGGACAAACTGATACCAGAGACGGAGGATCCATCAGGAAGAGCAGCAGGCACCACGGCAGAACAACAGAACTTGGTAGAGACCATACTTCGGATGCAGTTGGAACATGCCAACGAAATGCGGGCTACGGAGCGTGAGCACCATGAGCGTGAGGACAGGATAAGGCGTGACTGTCAGGCCAGCTTCGACGCAGAGCGCAATCGGCTGATGGATATCATCGAGCGGCAGAATGCGGAGCTGTCAAAGTTCTACCAGCAGGGACGCGAACAAAAAGAGGCCATGTGGATAGCAGCCGACGGACCTGACCATAAGTAACCCAAAAACCACCTGTCACATCATCACGACGGGACGGGTGGCCAACCTTAAATCTAATACCATGAATTACCTTTGATTTTCTGAGATACCGCTGTACCAAACAAACTACTTAAAAACTAATCTACTAAAACAAATCTCTTATGAAAAACAATTCATCAGTTATAACGCTTCCAGCATAGAGAAGCCACCGACGGCTTTCTCTGTAACGAAGATAGCAGGCTCATTCTGAGTAGATACCTGCATCTTAAAGCCTGCATTTTCGAGACGGGTCAGATAGACCACGAGCGGATCGCCCAGCGTCGTAATGTACGCCTTGAAGAAAGCACGGAGCTTGGTTTCATCAAAGATGGTAGTCGCAAACTTCTGTTGTGCCACCGGCTCGTAGGCATCTATGAACGCCTGCACCTTCTGAGGAATGATATAATCCTCAATGGTAGCACCCTCGCGCTTTGCTTCCTCGTAAACGTCCTTTTTCTTCTTACCCATACATTATTATTATATATAGAGGTTAAGACTCTGCTTTCTCCTGACGAAGAGCCATATTCTGCTTATAGGTATATAGCCCATCCATAATGGTATGCAAGCCCTCTGCAAAGCAGGGGTATTCAGCACAGATATAGTAACTGTCACCATACAGGAAGAAATTAGGCGTTACCGACATGTTTACTACGCCTTCACCTTCTGGCTTCATATCCAGCAAAGCAAAGAGCGGATAAACTTCTACCACCGGCAATGCCTGGCGGTCCTGTTCGGCACGGATGGCACGACGAAGCCATGCCGGACAGTCGGCCTTGCTCATATTGCGAGGCACAGACTCATCACCATAAAACTCCAGATACGACACAAAGGAGTATCGAGACATACGCTCATCGAGAGCCTTTGCATCCTTCTCGCGGTCATCGGTACGCTTCATCTTAGCGATGGCCGCCCACTGGTCTAACGTCTTCTGCGGCTTTGCCTGTTCCCATGTCAGGTGCTTCTTTGAGTAGATCTTATTCCAGGTATTCGACGGATGGAAACGGTCATCAGGAATCACCAGGATGTCTGCACGGTACATACAGTTAGGTTCATAGAGAGCCGTACCATCCTTTGCCACCAGTTTCTTACGCCAAACACGCTCATCAGGTGTAGTCTCAAAAATCAGATAGTCAACACCGCCCTCAAAGAACTGGACGGGCTGCTCATAGTTACAGGCACCATACTTCTTAGCATAGGCATCGGCACGATAGGCAGCCTGAACGACCTTGCGCCAGAACTTACCAAGGGCACGGCCTACCTTGCTATACTCATCACATTTGTAGTAATAATATTGCTTTGCCATTTTTGGGACAGATTAAAAATCGGATTTCGGTTGCAAAGATAATGAATTTTAGGGGAAATCTGATTAAAAATCTTGGTAAAAATGCAAAAATTGTTTCTTTTTACTAAATTAACTCTGTTTTAATTTGTCAAATCGGGGTTTTATTCGTATCTTTGCAAGCGAGATTTGTAGTATAAGAAGGTTTTAATCTGCTGAACACGAAATGATACTTTACCGATTTATGAGCCGCGAGGAATTGCGGCGACTGGAAGCAGGGCAGACGCTCATCAACGAGAGCAAACATAAAGGCTTTCGCACAGAGAGCCGTGGCTTTTGCTTTACACCCGACGAACCGGCACAGGCTATCCACTGGCTCAGTGGCAACATCGACACGGATGTTTGCGTAAAGATGGAAGTGCAGGATGGAGCATTCAGGAAGACACGGGCCTGGTATCGTGATCCTGAGAAAGACTTACCCGATGGGCTGCCAACACATGCCGACGATGTGGCCGGCATGTGGCGCACAGAATACTGCACCACCCGTTACAGTCTGCGACAGGTGGAGATCTTAGACGTAAGCACCGAGTACGCCCACATTCCTGGCATCAAAGAGACACAAGCATTGATGCGGGCATTAGGATATAGGAGAAATCAGGCATGACACTGAAGGAAGCACATACAAGCTGGAGCCAGCAGGAAGACATCAAGGTTTTTGCCACTAAGACGCGCTGGATATTCGATCGCCTTTTCAAGACGCTCTACGATGAGCCATGCGAGAAGCTGACCAAGGATATACTGATGGAGGCCATCAGTAAGGCTGTGCTGGGATTCAGCGATAAGGTGAAAGGTGCCAGTGTAGTAGTGCATGTGTTGAAGTTCTCAGGTGTAAAGCCTGAATTTGAGTATAGCGACCTAACGAAAGATAAGACTGTGACGATATCACAGCATACGGGACATTCGGAACAAAAAAGGAACATTTCAGAACGGAAATTCTTGCGTCCCGATGGTAGCGAGCGTCCAAAGGCCGAGCGGTTAAAAATAGAACGGAAAGAGCCTGTTTTGGAACAAAAATTTCCAGAAACGACACAGGAATTGCCAAAAACAGACCAAAAATTTCCAAAAATCAATAACGATATGAAACAGGATGTTGACAGGCTGGGGCGCAGCCGGAACCGTGCGCCGAGACCAGTTGCTCAGATCGACATGAGCACACTGGAGGTGATTAAGATTTGGCCCAAGAAAGGTGCTGCTGAGAAAGTGCTTGGGATTTGGAACATTGACCGAGCCATTCTGAAAGGCCGTCCCGCCGGTGGCTTCTATTGGTGCGATGAGCAAGACATCGACACCTTTAATCCAGCGGATGATATGCGGGGGCGCGGGGCGAAAGCAAACGCGACAGCAAGACCATTGCCAGCGAGAAAAAAGGAGAAACCCAAAACTGATGTTTCAAAAACGGAGGCCGAAAAGAGACCAGAGGCCAAACCAACAGAGCAGGAGTTACCTTTGCTGATGGATCGAGGCCATATCACGAGCACCCAGGGCAAAACATCACCTACCCTGGAACAAAAGATTACACTTGACGCTTTTACCGACAATGAGCTTGCTCTGGAATTGCAGCGCAGGGGATGGACGGGCGAAATCAAAGTGAAAGAAGGCATTACTACTATTACTATTAACCTATGAGCCAACAACAAATAACAATGAAATGTCACGGTGTAAACTGCGGTTTAGCAAGTATCTGTGAGCGATTCGACCAATACGGTGCCTTCTGCCCCAGCAGAGACACCCAGACTATTGAGCATTGTGACGAAGAAACGAGAGACGGTTTTATACATGCAGAATAATTATGGGAGGTTTACATAACATCAGCAAGAAAGATTGGGAGCGGCTATTGAAAAAGAATGGCTTTGTACTCGACCGTACCACCAAGCATCAGATCTGGAAACATCCTGACGGCAGGACTATCCCTGCATCGAGCAGCAGCATCAATCCCTGCGTAGCCCGTCGGATGGTGAAAGAGAACCGTTTGGTGGGTGCTCCCTTTGGTTGGAGTGAACGGGCCGAGAAAGCAGATGCCAAAGCAAAGGCCGCCGAGGAAAAACTGGAGGCATGGAAAGAGCAACTGAAAGTGGCCCAGGAAAAGATCGACGAAGAGAACCGCCAGCGCGAGGCCGAGGAAAAGGAACGCGCCCAGCAGCTTCGTGAAGAGAAGATCGCCGAGCAGAAACGACGTGAGGCAGAGCGTCAGCAAGCCTTACAAGAGGGAGCAGAGCAGAAGAAACGCCAGAAGGCAAAGACTACAGAACAGGCACAAGAGACTATAACCCACAAACTTAATTTATATATGAACGAACAGAGATTAAAGAAATTCCACGACTACCTTTGTGCCGTGGTGGAGTTTTATCAGCAGAACAATTCGCTGAAAAACTTTTCTGCTTTGGCCAAGCAGTATCAGGTAAAGGCCATCACACTGGAACAATTCTACCAAAGTAAACTAAACGAGCTGAAGCCTGGCCAAAAGCCCGATAGAGCCACCTCAGACAGAATCCGTTTGATGATGGCCGAGGATGATCTGAAACGTCGCCAGCAGATGCTCGACACCTTTCTGAAGACCCAGGAGCAGAGGGATGCCGATGGTGACATGACGGTGGAACTGGCAGAAGTGAAAGAGCCAACACTGGCAGAGCGCATCGACACCTTCGAGGCTCGTTTTGACCTGTTAGGACCTGTCTTTGCCAACATCACCAACAAGGTATTCGATGAGTTCCAAAAGGAGTTTGGCACACAGACCCACGAGCTGTTAGGACTGGAAAGCAACTGTGTGCGCCTGTCACCTGAACCCTACCTTAGAGATTGGGCCAACTGCATTGAATTTGACCTTACCAAACTGGTATTCGACAAAGCAGACCAGGAAGAGGTGCGCCAGATGCTCCCATCCTGGAATGATAAGATTCTCCATGCATACCTTACATGGCTCTACGGTGGCAATAACGGTGATCAGTTGAAACTCCATTTCGATGAGCGCGGATGTGCTGACTCCAGCAATGAGCTGCTTATTGACCTGTTGCGCAACCAGCAGCTATTGGATGACATGCTGTTTGTAAAGTTAGAGACCTGGAAAGGCGTTGCCCTCTGTGCCGCCATCTATAAGGATGCACCCGACGTACTGATGGTTATCGGTGAGGATGCCGTCAACTTCTACACCATCGAGGATAACATCTGGTACTCCTATTGTGGCGATACGATTATCTGTCCTGAGAGTAACTTCAGCTTCGGTGGCTGGGGCACTCGTACCATTGTGGGACACTGCCTGCGTCAGATGCTCAGTACCGACAACCGACAGGCTGCCATCAACGAGCAGAAGAATGTCACCAAGCAGATGCGTGGCAAACTGATGGATGACATCAACCATTACCGTGACATCTGGCAGATGTACCACGAGGAATTTCAGCAGAAGCAGAAAAAATCCATGCTCGACTTCGGGTAATCATTCATAGATTCATCAATTCATTAAATGCAAAAAGAATATCCTATTACTGGCGGGAGTGTTACCATCAACACCGCTACGGAAATGGTGGTGACACCCCAACAGGTAAACCGCATCTGTAAGCTGCTTCGTGACCCCAAAGAACATGACAGGGCTGTTGTAACGGCCAAAGCCATGAAAGAACGTCTGGAGAAACAGATGACCAAAAGACACCTATAATTATGGCAAAGTACGAATTAAGAACTACCACATGGTATGAAGACAATGAGGAAGCCGCCGATGCACAGCAACAGCAGGCTTTCGTAGAGGATTGGGCAAAGAGCTGCATCGAGCACTGGCACCGCTCAAAAGTCCACATGATAATTAGTGAGGGGGATAAGAGCCAGCGTTACACCTGTGATGCCGACGGAGGCCCAACAGCCGGCACCGACATTCAGATCAAACGACCTATCCACCGCTGGCCATGGATGAAAGCATCAGAGCTACCTCCGACGGTAGGTGATTGCGTTGCTGTCTATACAGAAGAGGATGACACCATCCGTTACGGAAAGTTTGTCAGTAACGACCATATCAAGAGCAAAGGCATCAAGGCCCCATTCTTCCATGTCTGGGACTATGAAGGTGCAGAAGAAATTATCTGTGAGCCGGAGTTTGAGAAAGTATGGTGGCGCACAGTAGATAAACCTATCATCAAGTAATCATTATGAAGAGAGTAAAGACTATTTGCTTCTGGACGTTCAACATCCTGCTTATCGTAGGACTGTTGGCTATATCGGTGGCAGCCTATATCAAGGGCGACACCTATCACACCATTCTCGACCTACTCTATTTCCTGATTATCCTGTCAAACTTTGCTTTCAGAGTTTGGAACAGACGGCTGAAGCAGGAGATTGAATCACTTTACGAGGGTGGCAAAGTGCTGGTAGAACAGAATGCAAAGCTAACGGAACAGTTGGCCGACATCAACGATCCATTCAGAGATAACAGAGAATTAAAAATACGCACAGCCTCCGTTAGAATGGAATCAATTACTAATTTTATCAAATACGAGAGAGACTTTGTAATAGAGTGTAGTAACGATGAACGGTCACGAAGATATAAAGACATCGAACATACCGCTAAGTATAATTTGTTAATGGGTATCATCGACACCGAAATCATATCTACCAAACATATTACAGACGATGAAGGCAAAAGGCGATGTTTTGCTGAGATCATCGTCGGTGTAAAGAGTGACAAACCTATTGAGGAAATCATCAATTCATAAATTTATGAAGAATAGAAATTACAAGCGAATATATCGCCCTGGCACTCTGATGAGAATACAGGGAAGCAACTGTGTGTTTATGTCTCTCGGACTGAATCCAAGAAACAATAAGCAGATCTTTTCCTTTAATGGCATTGACATCATAGAGCGCAAGGCTGTAACCCGTGCAGATGGTCGCGCACGTCCTGCTAACAAATGGGAACAAAACACCTATTGGGCCGTGATGAAAGAAATCATCGACAAAACGCCATCATTACACTTTAATCCTCACGATGCGCTAAAACTTCGTGCTTACATGGACGTAAACAGTCAGGATTTTAAGGATGAACTGGCCAAGGGAAAGACTCATGCTGTCTGGAATCACCACGAACACGAATATCCATTCAGCGGCACTCTCGAAGAATGCAAAGCATATTGCGATGAACATGACCCAATGGGCATAGATATGTGTGTTATACCATAAATATACATCAGCATGGATAAGATTGTCAAAGTCATTATGGTTATCGCTTTCCTGGTTATTCTGGCAGTAGTCTTGCAACACTGCGAAGAATACGACCTCGAACATGACGGCTTCGAGATTGTAGAGGAATACAACACCTACTGCATAGCAAAAAAGAATGGGCACCTCTATATGGCTTCACGCCCAGGGCTATATAGCAACTGGACTTATGAGCACTATGCTAATTGCCCCTGTAAGAAAACTCATTAACTCATAAATTCATCAAATTATGGCATGTGATTGCGTAAAAAACTTCAACAAGTTACTAAAAGAAAAGTACAATGAGACAGCCACCGTGAATTGCGAAGTGCTGTCTGGTAGAGTGATCGTAAACGGCATTTATCATAAGCCCAAGTTCAAAGGCAAGCCAGGTGAATATCAGCAGAAGTGGGACGAAGTGATGCTCTGGCCCAAATACTGCCCATTCTGCGGAAAGCCATACGATATTAAAGACATCTACGGCAAAGACGCTGTAGAGATAAAAGAAAACCTGATATGTACTCAGGTAACACTTAATGATTGGGCCTATGACGAAGATGATCAACAATACCCAAAAGAGTACAGCCTTGCATTTCGTTTTCATGGTGTTCAAGTCTCAGCCATGCTACCTGTTAGCTCTCTAAAAGAAAATAGAGTAGATTTTGATCACATAGAATGTGACGATGACCTGTTAGCATCATTTGAAGATTTGTTTATTAGCACGAATTTTCTTCATCAGCCCATCATAGATCTCTGCAAAAAACATTGGAATGAAGTAGAGGGAAAAGAGTCAGAATATAACTTCGATGGCACCCGTCATCCATAAAGCTATGGCAAAAGAAAAAGTATATCATAAGCACGAAATTCTGTGCGAACTGTCAGAAGAAAAAGGCAAGGCTTTCGCCATGAAACTAACTGCTGTTAGCATGGATAAAACAAACAGTATCAAACTCCGATTCAATAGTTATAAAGAGCTGAAAGGACTGGCACAATACATCCTCAGTCTGGCATACGACCTGAAACATCCTAAAGATGACATCTATCTGAAGGATATAGCAGGACAAAAGATAGTCAAAGACTCAGACGGCGTTACACATATTTACCCCAAAAATTATGGCAAAGATAAAATTTAGTCTCGCCATCGAGATTCCAGACAAAATAAGCACTCTTATCTTTAACCTCGATGTAGTAGAATGTTGTCGTAAGCTCAAAGGCGGTGAAGTGCTCTATGAACTTCGTGAGGATAAACTATATCCAAACGGAGAGCGTAGAAATTGCAAGTTCGCTTTCGTGAAGAGCGGTCAGATGCTCTGCCAAGACTCCGAAGGTTGGTGGCATAGATTGACAAAGGAACATTATCAAGAAATCATCAATTCATAAATTTATGACAAACAAAGAAGCTGCACAGATTATCAGGACAGCTGTCCTGTGTGAAGACGGAAAGAGTAAATATAGCGACCAGGACATAAAGTTTGCTCTGGAGATAGCTGCTGAACTGCTCGATAGGCATCCAAAACACAAAATTATCAGTATCAGTCGGGAGGAATATAAGAAACTGGCGCGTGTCGGCATACTGAATACCAGTGTGCGGGCCTACAATCGTGGCAATAGCGACTACAGCCAGCATGTCATTCAGCCCTGGTCTATATGGATTGACTGGAACCTGAACCCCTGGGATGCAGACATCGTGAAACGTGTACTCCGCACCAAACAAGGTGAGAGCCGTCTGCTGGACTACGAGAAGATCATCCACATCTGCGAAGAGCGTATCAGACAAATTAACTGCGAAAACGAACAGGAGTAAATTATGCAGGCTGCACCGTATTATCTGAAATCACATCTGAATATAGGCAATAAGACTCCTGATGAGCTGGAGAAAATCTATAAGGAATGGGACTATCAATATAAGCCCAAATTTTACTGTTTTTTTCAGACATGTATGGAAGTGTCGTTACTGAAGAGCGATTTCGTGGATTATATGCTACGAATACGCGCACAGGCATATTACTCAGGGAACCATACGACAGCTGACTATGGGTTTAATGTCCTGGCATGTCTGATATACATTGCTATTCTTGAAAAGATAGAAACACCCTTTGATCATGTGATAAATAGTGATAAGGATTTCGAGTGGAAGTTGAACAATTTATTTGAGAAGAAATGAAGATAGAATATAAAACCCCATTCAGAAAGTACACCAACGGTTACGAGGCGTGGAATATAGAGTGTCATCCGCAATCGGAATTTCTTAGAAGCGTAGATAACGTGCTCTGTGCATTACCTGGTGAGACTATTGCCATTATGCACCATGGCATAGTTGTACTGTATGTGGAGGATCTACGAAATCTGGATAGGCTGGAAAAAGAAATGGGACTGACACAATGCCACAAAGAAGGTGAAGTGACATTGAATGATCTGAAAGCGCGAAAGATAAACCCTGAGACACAGGCCATGTTTGAGCGCACAATGGAGCTATGGCATGGAAACATATTAGTGCATCAAAGAAGAATAGCCATGGAAGAGGAACGCGAATACGAGGCTATGAACATGACGCACGACGGCAACGATCCCAAAAGCTCTGAGCAAATGTTGGATGACGCAAGAATGTATATCGAGAAGCACGTCTATACCGATGAACAATGGGAGCGTTACCTACTGCCAGCCATCAATAAAATGCTGGAGTATAATGCAAACTTTGAGCGTTGGTACCCAGGCTATCTGATACGCAAAAAAGACTGTTCAGAAATGGCCATCGTAGAATACGACTACGCCACGGCTTTCGGACATCTATGCGGTAGGGAGTGCAGAAACTTTACAGATCTCTCACTCTGCCTGCTGGATGCCAAAAAGAACATTACTGGAACGATAGCATGGAGAGATTACAGCAGCTACGAGATAATAGATAAGTGGCATACAGAAGAGTACATTGCCAAAATAAGGGCATGGTATAAAAAACATAACTCACAGCCTCCATACCATCTGAGCGATAAAATGATTAACTTGTTTTACTAAAACATGAATTGGAAGAAAATCATCTGTTCAGTGGTAGGTCATAGGTATGTTCCACTTACGAGAATTGATCCATACAAACCTAAAAAGGAAAGGTACTACTATCAATGTACCCGCTGTGGTCATCGTACCATCTTCAAACGCATACAAGATGAAATTGTAAATAGAGTATTAACAGACAATATCTATAAAACATTATGACAAATACATTAAACTTTTACGACGAACCGCTGAAGGGGCGCATCATCAGCTCCGGCATTACCATGCCTGTGAAGAAAATTCTGGAAGATGGACGTGTGCTGCTGGAAGGCATGGGAGAGCCATTATCCCCTGACGAAGTGGAACTGATAGACAATATAGACTATGATCAGTATCGCCCTCAATTTGCTGGAAAAGCCATGCAAGCTATCCTGAATGCCTGCTGCATCAATACACAACTCCTGGAACAAATGCACCAAAGAGCATATCGAGAGGGATTCAAGACCATAGGGCAGTGTATAGCACAGGATGCAGTCTCATACGCCGATGATCTCATTCTGGCTCTAAAAAAACCTCGTAAACTAAACCCATTAGATTTTAGGTCCAAAGTAAATAAGGAAGAAGAATGAAGAAAATAATACTACACGAAAATCTTTGGTGGTGGGGAAAGAGCTATACCTTCATCTCATCGGACGGCAGGGCGATGGTCAAGCTGTCACTCGATGACGAAATCCCTCGCGCCGGATATATCAATTCGCTCATGGTGTTCGAGACCGACAGACAACAGGGCATTGGTACCGCTCTGATGAAAGAGGTGGAAGCCTTTGCCCGCAAGTTGGACTTGGATAGCATCTATCTCGATGCCAGCAAAGGGACATTCCTTATTGACTGGTATCGCAGACTCGGTTTCAGCATCTACAACGACAACAGCGAACACACCAAAGGCAAGTGTGTAGCTATGTGTAAATGGTTAAAAGAACAGTAATTATGAATACCTATCTAATGGATGAATGCTTCAGGGCGAGGATGCAGCGAAAAAAAGAATTGTTCCCTATCTCTGAGTTCAAGAAAATGCTCATAGAGGAATTTTCCAAACATGGAATAGTGTTTATACAAAACATCATTCTCAATCCAGACTATGCAGAAAAAATCGTACTTGATCCAACTTGCGGAATACGATTCAATAGTCAGAAGAATCTCAATATCGCCTTACGCTTATTGCGTCGATGGGGATTCAGCATTACGGAAATAAAAGCCAACGAAAACCATTGCGGCTGCTATATCGTACAACTATCAAAAGAATATCTCCGCAATAAAATAGGGAAAGACCAACTCGGAACCATCTACACAGGCATCCGTAGTTATCAGGCCCGCGATGTAAAAAAGAATCATTAACTCATAAATTCATGTTAGAATACTCAATAAACGTCCGAGAAGATGGCAGTGCAGTAATTGCCAGGGACAAATGGAATAAATCCGAAGATTACGCCATAACAATCGTAAAACCGTTTCTCTTTGAGGTAGGCCAAAAGGTTGTTGACATCTTCAGCAATGTTGTTACCATCAAACAGATTTTCAAGTACCCACCATCAAAGCCAGGCTGCTGCCCTGAGTGGAACGTGACAGTCATTGAAAACGGCAACACATACCGCTATACCGAGATTGCCGGCATCTTTGTGCGTGAAGTGTCGAAAGAGGAACTGGCAGAAATCATTTCCGGCCTGCACATCGTCGTAGAGAAAGGAACCGACGGAAGCGAAATGAAAGTGATTAACCACCCTAACAGAGTCTTCAAACAGCGTGTGAAAGAGCTGCTGCGTATGTATGGGGAAAGCAATAATGACAACATCCACGAAATCAATGCAGCATTAGACCATCTAAAAAGAATAATTTGCCCATGATTGCAATAGACTACTTCCGCTCAAAGGAATTTGAAATACCTGCTGATTACAGGTACTACAGACATCTAAAAGGTAAAACCAAGTATAAAGTGAAACGATATGGAAAAGGAAGAAATCATCATACCAAAGGAACTGGAAAAGGACGTTGAACATGTCACAAACAGCGAGTGGAATATGATAGAGGCCATCGGCACCAAGAGAGGAAACCAACACAAAGGTTTCCATACTGTTTGCCTCATGGAAGAAACAGAGTTCAAAGCCTTCGTGAAAAGACTCTTATCCACTGGCATCAATGCCGGTATTGAATACGCAAAATAAAGATTATGAGCGAGCATAAGGTTTACATAATACCCAGGGAGCAGGTAGTGAAGATCGCCGAGACAAAACGAATGATTTTGATGCCGGACAAAATTCCCGACCACATTCATCTTGTAAGTGCAGACGAACACGACTACTCACAGCCAGGAGAGTGGCAGCCTAACAACGGATTCCACATGACAGCCTCTTTCACTCAGGAGGTAACGAAACAACAGCTCAAAAAGATACAAAAGAAATTGTTTCCAAAGACACGCTACCCTCGTAAGATTAAGAAAGTGTTTAAGCACATCGAGGTCATCAACTACGATCCTGAGACGCATTTCGATGAGGACAAAGAGAAACGTATGGTAAACTATCAGATAGACTTCATCTATAAGATAACAACCCACGGCGGCTATCCTCGTACTAAATGGTTCTGGAAGGCGTATCGCGTCGTTAAACGACTCTTAGAAAATGACTACCGGCACATGACCGCCAGCGCACTCAGAAGCGCAGGTATTCCATCAATTCAATAATTCATCAATTTATGACAAAGAAGTTGATTGTCACCCAGCTCTACCAAGAGCCTATAAAGACAAACAGTGAGCCACCGATGATAAATATCGCAGAGGTGGAACATATACCGCTCACAGTCGATGATCTGAAGCCTGGTGATGTCATTCATTCAGACAATGGCATAACAGCCACCATCCGCAAAGTTACAACTGCTGGAGTCTATGTATATATAGACGGACTGCGAGACGTTATCATGGAGAGTCAACTTTATCACTGGTTTTTATAAATTCATCAAATTATGAGTAAGCCAAAGATTTTAGCACCAGGTGTTGAGCACTACGAGGACACAGATACCCTTCTGCTCATCCGCTGCCCCAAATGTGGCAAAGAAAACTATGCGCCTAACGTCGCTTTCGGCATCTGCACATGGTGCGGCTACGACGCGCACGAACTAATTAAAAAGTAACAACTATGAGAAGAGAAATTCGATTCAGAGGTAAAGACATCAAGACCGGCGAATGGATAGAAGGATTCTATGCCCCACTCCATATTGCTATGACTGATAACCACGACAAAGTGACTGGCTTCAAAGAAATACCCAGCATTTTCAACGATGAGCCAGGAGAACGTAGCAAAGGCGGCTACTGGCACACCGTAGATCCTAACACCGTCGGGCAATATGTAGGCACCAAGGATAAGACAGGGAAGCGAGTCTATGAGGGCGACATTGTGGATGCCTGGAGTGCTGGAAGCCACACCACTCATGGACTGATAAAATGGGGCATTGATGGTTTCTTCATCAGTAGATGTGGAAAGTATGGACCATTGGCACCATGGAAACTTGGTCCCAGCAGCATACCGAGCGAGGATCTAAAAGACTGTTCGCTGACAGTCATCGGCAATGTCATCGACAACCCAGAACTTCTGCCTTGCGAAGATGAATGGAAAAAGTTTTGATACATAAATTCATTAAATTATGAAAGCGAAGTGTATTATAGGACTGGAAATCGAAGGAGCGAAGTTTGAAGTAGGACAGGTGTACGACTTCGATACGACTATCATCTACGACGATACGCCAATACCAGGCGTAAAACTGGCACGAGGCACCAAGCACCGCCATATCCAATACTCAGCAAGAATGATATGTATCATTAGCGGTAGGCCAGTACCGAGCATTGTGTCTCTCTTCGATAAGCAATATGCCGAATTACATCCACAGGATGAATTAGGCATTATCAGATTCCCTTTCGAGGATTTCTTTCAGGCGTTGAAAGAGGTAAAGAATGTGCCTGCTCCAAAGAGCACATTAGGATCTATCCACGACAGAATCATCTTTCCACAATTCAAGCCCTCCTTCGAGGACATGGAAAAATGGAAGCACCAGATACTCAATTATCCGAAGCCCTATAAAAAACTGGCCATCGAGGTGGAAATGACCTACCCATCCTGCGACACCTACGACACAAAGGATATCATGGAGTTCGTGGGCGAGAACATCATGGACTGGCTCAATGCCAACCTCTCAGATGGTGATGACCGCCTGAAGATGTTTCGCCTGAAGGTCACAAACGATGGAAACTCAATAGAAACGAAATGAACGTAGAGCCAAACAACATATACTTAGGCGACTGCCTGGACCTGATGGCAGGGATAGCAGACGAAAGCATTGATGCCATCATCTGTGATCTGCCATACCAGGTGCTTCACAAAGACAATCCTAATGCGCAATGGGACCGCATGATCCCATTCCAGCCACTTTGGGCGCAATATGAGCGCATTATCAAGCCCAATGGTGCAATTATACTCTTTGCCCAGGGAATGTTTACCAGCGACCTTATGCAAAGCAATAGGAAGCTCTGGAGATACAATCTGATATGGGATAAAGGACGCGGCACCGGCTTTCTGAATGCCAACCGTATGCCCATGCGTTGCCATGAGGATATTTGTGTGTTCTATAAGCAGCTGCCTGTCTATAACCCTCAGATGGGCATCGGAGAGCCAAACCATTCTCAGGGGAAGTTGGAGCACCCCAGGACTAACAACTGTTACGGACAGTTCAAGACCGGCAGAACGTATGACTACGATAAGCAGATACGCAAGGTGGCCCCTACCCGACCCAACGAGAAATTTCCTCAGAGCATCATCCATATTCAGAAAGAGCATGAGACCACTGTGTTCCATCCGACACAAAAGCCCGTGGATCTGCTACGATACCTGATAAGGACTTATAGCCAAATGGGGGGGTAATTTTAGACAATACGATGGGAAGCGGCACCACCTGTGTAGCGGCCATCATGGAGAAAAGGCAGTATATCGGCATCGAGAAAGACCCTAAGTATTTCAAGGTTGCCGAAAAACGCATCAGAGAAGCAAGCAGACAGCTAACATTAGATTTCGAGATATGAAAAAAGACTGGACTGGAGGCAATGCCTCCGTATTCAAAGGCATCAGTGCCAGCAACCATGCAGAGAGTGAGCGAGTGCCACAGGACTACTACGCCACCGAGCCAAAGGCTACAGAGTGGCTGCTGAAGCTGGAAAAGTTCGACGGTCCCATCCTGGAACCGGCATGTGGAGAGGGGCATATCTCCAAGGTGCTTATCGGGGGGGGTATTTTGTCACTTCACGCGACATTATCGACAGAGGCTTTGGCGAAGTGGCCGACTTCCTGGCCATCGACAATCAGGAATGGGACGGAAACATCGTCACCAACCCACCCTATGCCTGCGCACAGCAGTTTGTGGAGAAAGCACTTGCTATCATCCCTGAAGGAAAGAAGGTGTGCATGTTCCTCAAACTCACATTCCTTGAAGGCAAAGGCCGTCGCCACCTGTTCAAGACACAACCGCCGGCACGGGTATGGGTCAGCAGCTCACGTCTGCTATGTGCGCCCAACGGTGACTTTGCTTCAGTCAAAGGCAGTGCCGTTGCTTACGCCTGGTTTGTCTGGGAAAAAGGCTATCATGGTGACACAGTAATCAAATGGTTTAATTAAATCATCAATTCATATATTCATTAAATTATGAAAATTATATTAGCACAGGGCATCAATGACAGAACTTTCCGCATTGAACCTGAGACCAGCGAGATTAAGAACCTGGACGGATTTCAGGACTTGATAAAAGACACCGTATCAAAGGCTCTTGAAGCCTCTGATCTGATATGGGAGAAATACCCAGACTTCAAACAAATCACGCTCGACACCACCACCGACGAAGAGCGTAAATTGATGGCCATGGCACAACAGAGTAAAGGTAAGAATTGATATGAAAATAGACATCACATTAGAGGAAGCGTATGCAAGAGCCAGTAAGGGCCTGCGAAGGAAGATGGAGTATTCCATCAATCTTTTGCAGAGAGCCGAGAAGCTGGCTCTGGCCTACGATAATAGGGGGGGGTATTTCCTTGCTTTCAGCGGAGGAAAAGACAGTCAGACCCTCTATCATATTGCACAGTTGGCCGGTGTACGCTTCGAGGGACACATGAATCTGACTTCAGTAGATGCGCCAGAGGTGATCCGCTTCGTCAGGAAGCACTATCCAGAAGTGGAACTGATAAAGCCCAAGGATAGCATCTATCATGTGGCAGAGCGCAAACAGCTGCTACCAACGAAGAAAGTACGTTGGTGCTGTGAGGAATACAAGGAACATGCAGGAGCCGGTAAGGTGACGCTCATCGGCATCAGGAGGCAGGAGAGCAGCCGACGCAAGAAACGCAATGAGGTGGAGATTGACAGTCGAAAATACAGTGGCACCTTAGACGGCCTGGATGAGTACCGCAAAGCAAAAGGCATCAATATCACCAATGCCACCGAAGAAACCACCATTGGCTGCATCAGTGGCAAAGAAAGTCTGCTGATATCACCTATCATCAACTGGACGGAACGTGATGTATGGAAGTTCCTGAATGACGTGGTAAGAGTGCCGCACTGCGAACTCTACGACCAGGGCTTTCATCGTATAGGCTGCATAGGGTGCCCGATGAGCAACCCACGCCAAAAACGCATAGAGAATGAACGATGGCCCCATGTAAAGCGCAACTGGATTAAAGCCATCATATCTATACGACATGGGGGGGGTATTTCTCAAAATTCTTACCAACGAAAACCCTGTGGTACGGTATTGGAACCAACTTCAAACCGCTATCCAAAGAAGAAAATCGACGATTACGGGTACATCCTGCACCCAGACCCGACACATTGGAAAGGGAAAACGCGGGTTTTCTTCCAGCTCATCGTCTGACGGCTTGACTGATGAGCAAGAGCACGAAATAGCCGAAAACATCTACGACTGGTGGATCAGTGGCATGTCATACAAACGATGGTACGCCGAGCGTTTCCTCCAGTATGAATTAGAATTTGACGGGTATCTGTAAATTAAGAAGTTTCAAACATGCTTAATATGACGGATTTCTACGAAATAAGACTGTTCAAACATGCTTAATATATGAAGATAGGACTTGTGGACGTGGACGGACACGCCAAAAAGAAGAAATGGGGAGCCACGATTTATCCCAATCTCGCACTCGCTAAGATTGCGAGATACTGGCGTAATAGGGGGGGGCAAATCTCATGGGCAAGCCCCATGGAGCACTACGACATTGTGTATATGTCGAAAGTGTTTAACTTTTCCTCAGACGATACTTATATCTACGATGCAGACAAAATCATCAAAGGAGGCACCGGCTATGATCCTCTGAGCCAGTTGCCCGACGAAATAGACCGTTTGCAGCCAGACTACTCCATCTATCCAAACATACCGAAAGATACTGCCTACGGATTCCTCACTCGCGGCTGTCCTAACAAATGCCGTTGGTGTGTGGTGCCAAAGAAAGAGGGAGCCATCCGGCCATATATGGATGTGGACGAAATAGCCATTGAGGGCCGTCGTAAGTTGGTGCTGATGGACAACAATATTCTGGCTGCTGGCGACTACTGCATACAGCAGCTGCAAAAGATTATAGAAAGAGGCTACCGTGTGGACTTTAACCAGGCCCTCGATGCACGACTGGTAACGGATGAGATAGCACAGCTGCTGGCAAAAGTGAAGTGGCTCGATAACAACCGCATCCGCTTCGGCTGTGACACACACGGACAGATAGCAGAATGTGAGCGAGCCATGAATATGATCAACCGTTACGGCTTCACAGGGCAATACTTTCTATACACCATGCTCACCTCAGACTTCAGGGAGTGCTACGAGCGCATCACCTATTGGTGGCATCGTACACAAGAGACGCGGGCCTCGCATCAGGGCCGCTATGTCTATCCACATGCCCAGCCCTACCGTGATCCCAACAACCCACACCATATCATTCCACAATGGCAAAAGGACATGGCCGGATGGGTCAACAAAAAAGCCCATTTCGTAGCCCATTCCTTTGAAGAGTTTGAGCCACGAAAAGGCTTCAGGTGTAGGGAGTATCTTACGACTTACGGCGTTTCCAGCGAATGATAAAGGCGAAGATAGCAGCAAAGACAATGACGTTGACCAGGGTAGTCAGGAAGTCATGCACACGTTGCAGGAACGATGGCGTGTGTGCCGGCTTTACAACCTCTTTGTGATAGTTAGTAGTGTCGTTTACTTCCAGGGCCGTCTTTTCGAGTAAAAGATTATAGAGCGAGTCTATACGCTCCTGGCACGACTGGATGCGTTGCTCCTGCTCATTGATGATACGCTGCTGACGCAATTCCTCTGATCGGTCACGCTGGCGGTCGATGGTACGGGCCTCCTGAGTCACCTTGCGACCCAGCGAGTCGATCCACGACGTAACCGTTTCGGTGATATGCTCACGCTCCTGCTCGTTGATATTCTGGGAAATCGAGTCACGCTGCTGCACCACACGCATCAGAGAGTCGTAACGGGCCTGCTGCTGACTGACCAACTGCTGCAACTGCATCTGCACATAGCTGCTATCTATGTGGTGGCTCTCTGAGTGGTCAATGGTAGTCTGAGTAGCAGAACACGAGGATAGGGCTGCTATGATATAGCAACACAAAAAACAGAAAAGCAGTGTTTTTTTTCTCATACAATAAAAATACCTTTGGTGAATACTACGCCAAAGGTACTTCTATCTAATGAAAAATGTGAGACAAATTTAAGGGGTATTTTCCGTAACCTTACCTTATCAATTTGTATTGAACGGCTATTTGACCATAATATTTACGGATAGCACCCTCATAGGCCGGCAGATTCTCTTTGCTTTCGATCACCGATATAAATTCCTCATTCACTATCCACAAAGTGATGGTCTTTCTAACCACCCCTTTTATCTCTGCATTCCCATAGTCACAGAAATAAAGCTGACTGGAAGTGACAGGTATAGATGCCGAGATCTCAGCAAAGCAAGCAGGCCACTTACTTTCTGCCTCCTGACGCTCAAATAGCTCATACTGTCTCTGGTCCTCTATGCGCTTACGCTCTGCGGCCATCTGACGATCCTTAATCCAGTTGGAGAGCATCGTAATAACATATTCAGCCACATGGTCAGGCTGGGTCTTCTCTACCTGATGGCGCACATCGTCGTAGGCAAAGTTACAGAAGTCATCCAGCCAGTCATCCTGCACCTCCTTGGCCAGTTCCACCACCTCGTAGGGTTTGATGTCAGGACACCACTTCGTAAGCGAACTGATGACACTCTGCACCTGACCATGACGTTTGCGGTCCTGTTCACGCTCAATACCCAGCGGTCCTGGAACGATGACAAACTCAATATGCGTAGGATTACCCTTCTTACGGCCATCCTTATACATCGGCTCGTAAGTAAACGTGAAGTCGATTTTCTTCTCAGCTGAGAACTTATCCATTTCCTGCTTCGACGGGTCCAGAATCAGTTTTTTCACCTTCGAGAACTTATGAAACGGATTATCCGTAGGCTTCACGTTAGGATTCTCTGCCTTATGCGACTCCACATAACTTTCATCATCAATGCCCAGGAACTCGCACAGCTCTGGGTACTCCACTTCGTCACGCTTCTTATATTTGAACGTCGAAAGGTAGATATACAGTCTGGGAGTACGTTGTTTCTTCGAGAACTGAGCAATCTTAGCGATGTGGTCAGTATAGCCACGCTCCATGGATAAGAAGTCGTTGACATTCTCCTTATCCATTTTTACACGAATCTTTCCTGTGCGCCATCCGCTTTCAGTCATCGGCATTTCCAGGCGACTGAAGAATGACACAAACTGATACACCGTCTTATTACCCTTACGCTTCGGCCAACCCATCTTCAGACCTATCAGATCTGACAAAGCCTGTGCCAACTCAGGATAGTGGCCAGGAGTCACACCAATATCTCTTGGGTCTATCTCGAAGTCCACCGACGTATTCATTTCGTCCGGCGAGAAGAGCGGGAGCCAAAGCTGCTGATTCTTCTGATGCTCAGAAGCAGAATAGGCTATACGATCTTGCAGCTTTTCGAGCACACCCAGCAACACCCTTTGGTGCATCAGCGAGAAGTCACCAGCCACCTGTGCGAACACCTTGGGGTTATAAATCCACTTCTGATCGCGCAGCTCACGGATAATGGCATTGTCGCTCTTGATGAGTGCCTGCATCTTATCGTCTTTGTTTTTCTTTGCCATAGTCATTTCTTTATAAGTTACGAAGTTTTACCCCTAAACAGGTTACGGGATTTTACCCCTAAATCTTCCACCATATTCAGCGATAGGTTACGCTGTTTTACCCCTAAACAAAAGGGTTCCAGAGAATATCCCCTACGGTTACGGATAATTACCCTTATGTTACGAACATTTGCACCGAAAGTTACGGACATTTGCACCCAACGAAGAGCGGAAGCCCTTTGTATAAAGGCTTTTCCGGCTATTTTCATTCCGCTATAATTATATATCTTTTGTAAATTCATAAAAGAAAATTCTCAATACTATATAATAAATAAAGAAAATGCTTCATTTAGGGGTCATTTTCCGTAACCTTCAGAGGTGCGGGGTCGTAAATTTAGGGGTCAAATTCGGTAACTCTCCAAAATCGGTGATTTCCTGCATAGCCTTTAAGTAAGGGGTATGAGGGCGTAACCTCAATGCCGTTGCAGATATTCGTCGATGGCCTGAAGCACCAGGTCGCCGATGGAGAGTTTCAGTTTCTTATCCCGCTGCTCACTCTGCATCTTCAGGGCAAGCAAACGCTGGTACATGTCAAAGGGGATGCGCGTCTGCACATTCTTAGTCATGCCAGTAGCATACTGCGAGAACACACCCGTAGGCTTCACGCCCTTACCTGTTGGCACACTGGCCGTCTGAGCGGCTGGCGTGTCGTTGACAGGCTGCTCATTCATCACCTCCTGCATCATGGCCTCGTGTTCCTGAATGGCAGGTGATCCAGCCACGATACTCTTTTTCTTATACGATTTTGTAGCCATAGTTATTCCTCATTATCATTGTTCAACAATTCCGTGATAAAATCGTCGTAGTCGCGGGCAGCGGTACAGTCAGGCGCATAGTCGAAGATATCCTGATGCTGGAACTGGCTTTCACCCACCTTCACACACTGACGGATGCGCGTCTTGAACATGTCGGCATCGTAGGTGTCGCGCAGGAAGTCGCTGGTCTCTCGTGCCAGGTTAGTGCGCTCATCGGCCATCACTATCAGCAGGCCCCGCATATCCAGGTCGTTGTTTAGTTTCCGCTTAACCGCCTTGTAAGCCTCCATCATGCGCCCTATGCCGTCCACACTGAGCGAACCCAGTTGCACGGGTATGATTACACCCGTAGCGGCACCCAGGGCGTTGTAGGTCAGTTCTGACAGCGCAGGAGCACAGTCTATCAGCACATAGTCGAAGCAGTCCTCTATGTAGTCGCCATCCAGTCGCTCTGCCTCCATGTAGAGGTTATCCATGTAGTGAATGTCGTTACCAAACAGCGATGCCAGCACCAGCTTCGGCTGCATCTGGCGGTGCAGGTCAGGATCTATCTCGGCCAGCATGGGCGATGCAGGCACATAGAACAGCCCCTCGCGGCTCTGATACACCGGCAGGTGATTGTTATCGCCATCCCTCAGAGCGTCAGCCACCGTCAGCGTCGAGTGCTTCTGCTCGTGATACTGTTTCATCTTTTCCCTCCATCCCAGGAGCGATGAGAGATTCCCTTGCGGGTCCAGGTCAATGCAGAGGATGCGCAGCGACGGGTCACGTCTCAGCATTCCGGCAGCCACGTTCTGCACGGTGGTAGTCTTCGCTACCCCACCCTTGTTGTTGGCAAATGCCAGCACTTCTTTCAGTCTTTCCATAACCTATATTATTTTAATTTGGTGCAAATGTACTACAAAACTTTGAATTGACAAAATAAAATCGTCATTATTTTATGAATTTATGAAAATATGAGTTAATGAATTTATGAAAACTGTGATTTTTCAGAATTGTTATAACATAACCACATACAGGACCATTATTCATCACCATAGTTTTCAGGAGCCATACCAGCAGCTGCATTGTCGGCAGTCGCACGTTTCAATTCGCGTATCATGCCATAGTCGGCAGAGCCTTGCGGAGCCTTCGAGTGCAACAGTTCTGGGCGGCGGCTGGGGTCGATATAGGTATGACCGAGGCCACGCTTCTTAGGCATCCAGGGACGCAGTTCTGGATTGTAGGCATCAGCCTGCCATTCAGGTAGCGGCTGCATGTCGAGTGTCGATGACGCACGGCAGCGGCGGTCTTTTCGATCCCAGATATTCTGTGCCCACTGTGCCATGCTGTCAAGCGTAGCCAATATGCCATGCTCACCCGTCCAGTCAATAGCATCTATTTCACCCTCATTCAACGAATCGAGGCACCCAAGCAGTTCCAGATAGGCAGAGAGTCCAGGCACCTTTACTACAATACGCGGCTGGTCAAACTCTTCGTCATATACCCTACCCTTCTGCTCGATATAGTCGCGGATGGTTATGCCCTGACGCAATGCCTCACGCTCATTGTCGAAAGCGTCTGCACGTTGCTGAAGCCATGCCATCCGTGCCATTTCCTCACGCTTTTCCTGTGCGCGAGCTTTCTCATTGCCACCCTCGCCCATGTTGGTTTTGAAAGCATGAATCTTACATACCAGGTGTGGCGATCGAGTGCTGATGAGACACTGGCCAAGGTCATTACGAGCTTGTGGAGCCGTCACGATGAATGGGCCATGAAACTGCATACCAGTCATAAAGTGCTGACTGTACTGTGATAGTTCACCATCCCATATAGGGAGTGGTCTTACTTGATTTTCTCTGATTTCTGACATATACTATAATGAACTTATGAATTTATGAATCTATGAATTGATGGTTATGCGCGAAGTGTTCCATTGAGCACCGGCAGCGCAAAGGCCAGAGCACCCAGGAGCACGGCAGCACCACACACAACGGCCAGAGCCACGCAGAGAGTGGCCACGGCAGCCAGAATCTTATGCTTACCGTTAGGAGCGGCAACAGAGCCACCAGGCGACTGCTGGCCATCATCCTCACTGACAGGAACGGCAGCAGGCTCCACTACTGGAGGCGTAGGTGCATCGTGAAGTACCTGCGTCTCAGGATAGAGATCTGCAAACGATGGAGCCAACCAAGGCTCTTCGGGCTGTTCCTCTTCAGAGGCAGCAACAATGTTGCTACATACAGGACTCTCTTCACCAGGGAAGTCGATACCCTCTAAGGGGTCATTTTCCGTAACTTCGGGAGCCTGATTTTCCGCATCCTCTATAACGCGATAGACAGTCGGACGAACATCGTTAGCAAGTCCTACCTCAATGGTGCTACCCATGACCACACCAAGACGCTGGAGAGTGGCCTCACTGCCCACGCTGGCCTTACTGACGGTACGGCCCATAATGGTGACAGGCTCGAAGTGTACGACGGGAGTACGCTTGCCGGTCTTACCGACAGTCACCTCAATGCGAGTGCAGCGGGTAATGGTCTTAGCCGGTGCAAACTTATAGGCAATAGAGCCATGAGGATGGTGCTCAGTGGCACCGAACATCTGGAAGTAGTCATCATGCGTAATGCGTATAACTACACCGTCAACAGGCCATGGATAAGCGTCACGCTCCTTCTCACGCTCTGCAATGCAGGCAGCACAGGCTTCGTAGCCATGAGGCGAGAAAGTCTCTGCACGATGCACGAAACCCAGGTTCTCCAGGAAGGAGAGCTTATGCCAAGGATAACCCAACGGCGTAGGACAAAGGTAACGCTGGCAGCTGATCTGTTCGTCAATTATAGCATCCCAGGGAATGAAGTCGAGCATAGCCATGTCGTACTCATCGGGAACGGCCTGGTTACACAAGCTGCTGGCGGCAGTACGGCAGTCGGTGTACTTCTGCGAGAGCAACGGCAGATTCTTCTTACTGCAACAGATCTCGCCACGCACTTCGATACGACCTTTGAGAGAAAAGCCCTCACCATAGTAAATCTTTGAAAGCTGCTGGGGCACACTACCCATCATCTTCACATGCTCGGTAATGTCCTGCCCTACCCTACCATCGCCACGAGTCGATGCACTCACCAGTTCGCCATCCTGATAAACGATAGAGCACGAAATGCCGTCATACTTCCACATCAGCACATAGTTGTAACCGCCGGTATGGTTGCTATGTGTCAGCTCATTCATACGCTGCTCACTCTTACTAACCCACTTAGCCAGTTCGTCCAGGTTCTTAGCCTTCTGGCACGACAGCATCGGTGTACGATGGATGATCTGACGGCGACCATTGGCCGACAGGTCAGAACCTACGCACTGTGTCGGAGAGTCAGGAACTATCCACTCAGGATGTTCAGACTCAGCCTTCTCGATCTCAGCCACCAACACATCAAACTCTGTGTCGCTGATAGTCGGAGCCGACAGGACGTAATACTCATAACTCTTTCTCTGTGCCTGGTTCACCAGTGCAATGTAATCTTTCTGTGTCATAATTGTTTTCTGTTTTTTAGCGAAACGGTGAATTGATAAATTGATGAAATAATGAATTAGTGAAGTCTGCCACCAGTAAAGGCAGCCTTCCAAGCTGCTTGATGCAGACGTGCCAACGATTCGGCTGTCAGATCACTGGCCATGCAGCAGCCAGCACGATTCTCATTGATAGCGTCGAAGTCGCCACTCTGTACGAACACATCTACAAAGTCCTCATCAGGAGAGAGGTGTGTGGCAGTAATGGTGAAACCACCACCCTTCAGGCAGCACAGTTCTACCGGCACCAGGAGTTTGAAGTCATTAGAATGTACCAGACCTCTGAGATCTTGTAACTGACGCTTACGAAGAGATTTTTTGTTTGCCATATTCTTTCTTGTTTTGTGAGCCTCAGTTGGCTCGGTGAATACTAATAATTAACTTATCTGCCGCAAAGGTAAGCATTATTTCTGAAACCACCAAACATTTTTGCGATTATTTTCAAGAAAAAGCGAAAAAAGTTCGTTTTTCCGCTATTTTCCGCTATTTTCCGCTACTTCTTTGTGCGTCGAAGCCCAATAGTCAGCAGCGGCCTGCATACACTCATGGAGAGAGGCGGCCACCTCTCGATAGTTCAACGAGTTAATTTCAATGTCCGGCTGGTCTGGGTGGTGCCCTCCTGCCTGGATAGCCACAAAGTCAGTACGACCTTCAGCCTGAATGATCCATCCACCACGACGGCGCAAAGCCTCGATAATCATATCACGCTGCTGGGGTGGGGTAGGGATAATCTGGATATTCATGTAGGGGTACTCATTGGCGGTGAGCAAGGGGAACGAGTGGCCATATTCCCCTTGCTGTTCTGCGATAGTAAAAGTGTAGTTTGCCATAATGATTTTCTCTAACTTGATTTTTCTCTAACAATATTCTCTAACTTAGAGATTTTTATTTTACTTCATCAAAACGATATGTGCCATAGGCGGTGTGATACCATGCGACGTAAGGCCCAGAACCTTTATATTCCGTATTACCATACATGTTGCGATAGGGCTTCTGGTAATACTGCTTATAGACAACATCTAACACAGTAGCCTTCACTTCTACGCCGGTGCGACGCTGGCGATAGGTAACTACATCACCCTTCTTATAGCGAGGCACCAGGTTAGACAGTTCCACTGACAGAGGCAGATCGTCGAGGTGGTGCAACTGCTCATGGCCACGGCTCCATGCTGGCGGCATGATAGCAACGATGTCGTAAGAGGTCTTGATGGTAAGTGTCACGCCACAGTCGGCCAGACGATCGTAGAGATTCAGGAAGAGGTAGGGCGCAGCCTCACGGGGAGCCTGACTTGCAAAAAGCTGCATCAGCTTCAGATAGGGGCCTTCCTGATAGAGTAGGGGGCTGGCCTTCATCTTAGCCAGAGACAAACAGGTGGCATTATCCTTATAGACGGCAGCACGACCGCCATAGTCACCATAGTTACAGAGGTTAGCCGTGCGGCGGGCCTGATTCTTCACATAGTTGTCGATGTTGACATATTCATCGGCCATTTCTCCCTTCGTAGTCTTCCAGCTCTCCACAAAGCAATATACGCCTGTCTCGGTGGTGATACGCACATAAGTATCATCCTGGCTGCTACGGTCTTTCAACACTTCACGCTTACCACTCTTCAGGTAGTCGGAAACTTTTTCTTTCTTTGCCATAGTTGTATATGAATTTATGAATTTATGAATCAATGAAATTATGCAGCCAGATTGACAGCCTGGATATTGTCTCGATAGGTGATGGCACCACTCTCAGAGTTGGTATAATATCCCAATTTAATGCTAATAACATCATATCCCCAATTCATAAGGAATGAGTTTTTCACAAGATACCGAATAGCCTCCAACTCTGTTTCAAAAGTCTCATTATACCACCAACCGTTAGCCTTCTGGATATTATAATGCCAATTATAATTATCGTCTTCCAGAAAGTAAATTCCACCAAGTACACCTTTACGACATGAAACAAGCGTATAGTCAATACCTTGGTCGCTATCCGTTCTCACATAAACCTGTTGTGTTCTTTTCCTTGCCATAGACATTCCTATTTTAGTAAACAACAATTAAGAAGCTGAGATAGCGGCAGGAAGTTCCTGCTGACCATATTCAGAAAAAGAGCGACGCGGAGTGTTCAAATTTATACGCTTCACAATACGAAGATCGTTGTAACCAATCTGCTTCAGTTCTGCCAACAACGGAGCATACTCTTGTGGAGTGGCAGGCTTAGTAAACGATGCAATCCAAGGCACACAGTCGCCATGCTGTCCGACATGCTGATAACTCATCAAATGAACATAATTCCATGAGACTTCAGGAAACACAGCGATAACCTCACCATCCTTAAACTTACGAAAAACCACCTTTGTCATACTCAAAAATTGTTTTGTGTGGCTCTGTGCCACGGTTAAACTTCAATTTGTCGGTGCAAAGATAAGCATAATTTATGATATAACCAAATTTTTAAGCGATTATTTTCAAGAAAAAGCGAAAAAAGTTTGTTTTAACCAAAATTTTACTCAATCAAAGATGAAAAGGAGACCATTATGCGGCCTCCTTAACAGTTTTCTTAGGCAATGCCCATCCCTTCAGTTTGGCCACCTCATAATTGAACTTAAACCAAACATCTTCGTCCAGAAACTCAAAGTGCATAGTGCCCTTCTTAAATGCCTTGCAACGGAAGAATCCCCAGACAAACCACTGGCCCCATTCCTCACCATCGTTAGACCAGCTGCTTCTGGCACCATGAGCGGCCAACGGCTCTATATTGTCGTAATTCCTGCCAGTCAGGTGGCACAGTGCTTTGCAGACATCCTCCAGGTCGGAACGGTGGGAATCGTGATAACCAAAATACAGGGTAGGGTAGGCTTGTTTGCAACTACGACCGTATTTGTCAGTACCGTAACTGTTGTAGCCCTCACACATATAGTTGACGATAAACCTACGATTCACCATGTAGTTAGCATTCGTCTTCCAGTGTTCTCCAGCAGTGCTATTTTCAGCCGACAGACTGCAAATCAAGTCAAATGCTTCCTCCATAGCTTTGTTCATACGCTGGCCATTAGTCTGTATCACCATATCAATAACACGATAGATATTGTGCATAGTAAATGGCACATGAATCTGAGTCTCGATAAACTTGTTGATCTGCTCACGCAGCTGCTTGGTAGCGTATTTCTCCATGTGCAGTTTTTTGAAGATAATACGCCAGTAGTATTTCTGGAGAGCCTTCTTATACTGTTGGTGAGAAACCTCCTTAGAATGACCGTCGCTGCTGACAGTCGTAAACTTTATGGGAATATAGTCATACTCACCAGCTTCAGGACATCGGGCGGCCTCGTTGATTTTCTGAGCTGCTGCTAACGTCTCATCAAACAGTTTAACAGCCGTAACATACCGGCCAACTAATTCACGCACCAAGTTATATTGCATGATTCCCTCCTTGCCTTCCACGTTGGCCTGGTCTTCATCGACGGCAGAGAAGAAATAACCGTCAAACTCACTGGCACCCTCACCAGGCTTATAGAGTTTCACCATAGCCACATGTACGTTTGTGCGTCTCTCAGCTGAAGAAAAACACTCACCCAGATAGTCACTCTGGCCATAGAGATCTATTGCCTCTTGCAACCGCTGTTCCTCCTTTGTGTCACGATAGCCAGGATTAACACTACTGCTATTGCAGAGAGCAATAATCGTACATCCAGCGGGTGCAATATCAAAGGCATGTAAAATGTGGCGGGCATCCTGAGAAAATGGCGGGTTCATCACAATGTAATCAATGTGTGAAACCTGCTCAGAGGTGACAGTCAGGAAGTCTTCAGCCAGGATATCACATTTGCCTCTCAGAATCTTCAACAGCGTAGGGTCATTCTCACAGGCAATAACTTCACCAGCACCATTTTTTTTGAGCCAGTCCACAATATTACCAGAACCGGCAGAAGGCTCTAAAATAGTCTTACCGATGATGTCTTCACCCATCATCATTTGTTCAATCACTTCCACAGGAGTGGGATAGAAATCTGGATTGTCTGTAAATAGTTTCATAATTATATGTTTTAATGAATTTATGATTTAATGAATTTTAGAAGTTGGGCGATCAAGCCAACCCCACAGTTTTCAGTTGGTCATCATCACATTCCCAGACGCTGACAGGAGATTGCTCATGGCCCCAGGACAGCACCTCGCCCAAATGACGTGACCAGGCACCAGCAGGCGAGAAATTGATGATCTGAGCATCACCATACGTTTTAGCACCATGTTCGTAAATGGTATCGACACGCACAACAGCACCCATGATAGACTCTGCACCAAAACCACCATCATTAACAGCCTCGCGGATCTGTTTCTGGGTAAGTGGTTCAGTAGTGTTGATACGAGTTGACTTCATAGGGATGGTTCCTTCACCACCTCCCCAGAGGTTAATTGCAGCCAGGCCAACAATGATAAAACCGATATGATTACAAGTGATAGCGTTCATAACTTTATGATTTAATGAATTGATGAATAAATGAATTTATGCAGCTTGTTTGTAGTGACTGGCTGGCATTGAAGCCGTCCACTCCCCAAAGGCATTGTTATCGTCGTTTGGATCGAGACCAGCGAGACGGCAGATGTCCGGCCACTCGCAACAGTGAGAGGAATCAAACAGCATTTCCGACATATCTTCATAGCTGAAAGAGTCGGCCCATTTCTCATAGGAGCCATCATACTTTTCTGGTATCTCATTCTCGTAAAACTGATCTTCCAGATATTCTGCCAGGTTAGCACGATTGATACGGTCATCGTGTTCCTGCTGGGAATAGACGTAAAACAATTCTACACGGTCGTGGTCAGTCCAGGCCACCATGGTACGGTTGTCTGCATCATACTGAGCTTTTACAAATGTTGTTGCCATAATTGTTTTCTGTTTTTTAATGAAACGATGAATTGATGAATTAAGCATTGACGCTTTCAGTCCAGGGAATATTCATACGAAGACAAACGCTTTCAGCAGCATCTTCGGAAACGGCAGCAATGTGAGCAACAGAGGCTCGGCCTTTATAGGCTTTTTGAAGTTCACGATTGATGACATTAAACACTTCACTATTGGTAGTACACTTCTGGATCTCTTCATCCTGAAGACATGACTCCACAAATCGAGCCATCGGGTCTTGATTCTTTGACATGATTTAATGAATTGATGAATTTATAAAAACTGTGAAATTTTAGAAGTTATATAAAGAGGGTAAGATGGAGGCCGTCAAGCGGCCTCCTGATCCTTATCAGACGAAGCAGGAGTAACCATTTCGGTGATACCTCGCTTCACCAATTTGCGAGTGAGCCGTGGATCTTCCAGTTGGTCACAAATAGCCAAACGGTAGCCCTTGCGTACCAACTTAGGCAAATAAGTGTCAAGAGCATGATAAGGGAATGCAGCCATCTTATAACCATCCTTATGAGTGGTCAACGTAATTTCCAGGATGGGGCAGACCTTCTCTGCATCCTCGGCATAAAGTTCGTAGAAGTCGCCACAACGGAAGAGGAACAAAGCATCAGGGTGTTTTTCCTTCAGCTCAGTAAACTGCTTCATAACAGGAGACTGATTTTTCACAGACTCTATAACGGGAGTCTCTGAGTTCTTGCTGGGCGAACCATCGGGCGCAGGATCATCAGTAGCCGACAGGCCATCGGTGTAAACCACCTGCAAACCTTTTTTGCAAATAAGGTCTTCAGCTATATACGCGAGATCGGTGTCAAGTGAGAGAGCATAGAACAGCACAGTGCCCTCGTGCGGGTCAGTTGGTGCTATTGGCTTACGGTTGAGCCAGGGAGCCACCGTAGAAGCATCCCAGCCGTATAGCTCGCAGTGGTCAGCATAGCGGAAAAATACAACAGACTGACGCAGGCCCCAACGATCTTTCAGCTCGTGGAAATTGTCATAATTCAGAGAGTAATGGGCACGAAGCATAGAGACGTGAGAGTCATCCTGATCGCAGGAACTCTGATTTTTCACAGACTCTATAACGTGAGAGTCATCGGCAGTGGCGGGCTGCTCATCGGCAGCCACACCAAACCAAGCACGAAGAGCGGCCACGGCCTCTGGCTCGGTAGCCTGCCACTGCTGGGCCTCTTTGTTCCATGTTGCACCATGGGCTTTTATTTCGCGCTTGTGGAAATAAGTATCTTTCCAGTTTTCGCCTACCACAGCCACGCCACCTTCAATGTCAACGAGCGACAGGCCGGCGGGAACGTCACCAGAGCCGTTTTCGGCTTCCCTGACGGCCTTTTCAGTACGACGTGGATAGTTGTCAGGGTCTGGCGTTACGGGAGTCTCAGGAGCCACGAAATAGCTTGTAGCGCAAAACTCTTTCCATGCCTCGCGGTCGGCATCGTAACCGGCATCCTCGTGTTTCTTTACAAGCTCGGCACGTTTTTCGTTACTCCAGTTACGGTGCGTGTCGATCTCTGCTGCATGATCCCCCATGTACTTACGGGCAAAGTCGGTGTGCTCGTAGTCGGTTGTATAGGCATAATCTTCCATGCCGTTAAAACGGTCGCCATAGGTGGCAAACAGTTCCAGGTCGGTGGCCTCGCTGAACTCTTCAGACGTGGGGCCGTCCTGCCATGACAGATCCCAATCGGCACCCCATCCGTTATCCTTTTTCAGTGAGACAGACAGGCCAGGGAAAGCTGCTGCAACCATAGCCAGAATATTGCGACGGCGGCAGTTATTGAGCTTCATTTGTGCGCTCTTGTATGCCTTTTGCTCCTTGCTACCCTTCTGCTGGCGGTAGGGGATGGCATTGAGAGCGGCGGCAGCCTCTTTCTCAGCCTTCTCGTAGGGAGCCACAGGCTCCATGATATTTTCCCACTTCTGGCACTTCTGACGGTATGCCTCCAGACGTGCGGCAGCTGCTTCCTCCTGTTCGCGCTTCTCAGCCTCTTTCTCGGCTGCTATCTCGGCATTGATGGCCGAAACTTCAGAAGCGAAAACCTGTGAAAAATCACAGGGGCTATAATAGTAACGGCAATAGTCATAGCCCTCTGCATCCATCAGGTACCAACGTCCGGCCTTATCGACCACAGCAGCGGCAACTGTATAGAAAAGTGCTATCTGATCTTCTGGAAGATTCCAGAGGCCACCCAGGTTGTTGATCTGTTCGTCTGTCACATCGTCGGAACGGCTACCACCATGCAAGCCGTAAGCCGTTACTATTGCGTCACAGTCGGCGTAACTCATTGGCAGAGAGTCAACGGTAATTATTTTCTCAATACAGCACAGGCGGGGGCCGTGCTCGTGCTGGTCGCCTCCATACTCCACCAGGGCACGGAGTTCTTTACTGAAGCCACCCTCACCCTTCAAGCACGAAGAAACAGCCCAAACAAACTGTCCTTCGTGGGTAGGAGCTGGCTGTCCGGCAGCCTTGTGCTCGTCGGCCTCCAGTTCGTGACGGTGGAAAGCTGTTGCAGCGTATTCTTCAGCCTTTTTCTGGATGATCTTGCGGGCCTCCATTTCAGCCAGCAAAACGGCATCGAGTCCGAAGTCTTCAATAAAGGCCACACGGGTAAGCGGCGACATAACGCCACACCAACCACAAACGCCCTCGCGTGTATTGCTATTCTGGTTATACTCGGCAGTCAGTTTCTCGTTGCTCAATACTACTGCCAGACGGTTCACGATCTCGAAAAATGCTACATTGTGTTTCATAACGCGGAAATTTGAAAAAACGGTGAAAAATTGGATTTACTATAAAGTGAATTTTTAAGCGGCCAACTCCATGAGGGGAGCGTCCAGGTTGTTAGCGATAGAAAGGAGCGTTTCATCATCCAGGCAGGATCCAGAGCGCAAAGCCTGTAGAACGAAGTCGGAAACGGCCTCTGTGATGTCATCCCACTGTGCGAAGTTCTCAGCATTCCAGGGATCATCGAAAAGCTCTGCTAAAACAGCATTTAGGGCTATAAAGTCCTCGTTACTGGCCAGACTGCAACCGTCATTCAGTTCGTGCTCAAACAGGAAAGCGTCGGCCTCCTGAAGTGCCTGCTGTTCGTCAGTGAAAACTCGGCTAAATGTAGCCTTTTCAGTCTCGATATTTACGCGAATAATTGCCATAATTGTTTTCTGTTTTTTAGTGAAACGGTGAAATTTTAGAGAGCCTATAAAGGCATTAAATGTGAGTAGTAAAATTGTAGTTCATAAAGATATACCACAGTGCCCAGAGAGATAGGCCCCAGAGGGCAAAAGAAGTCAGACGCGGAAAGCGATCCATGAGACGGGCCAGAATGTAGGCCAGGCGCAACTCTTTTCTGTAAAGTCTTGAAACGGTCATAATATTGTCAATTTTACGTTTTCTGTGAATAAATGGAGAAACTATAAAGAGGGCAGAGAGAAGGCCGTCAGGCGGCCTCCTTTTGCTCGAAATAAATACCTTCGCCGTTGCCCAGGGTCATCCCTTCCCAACAGTGTGGGGCGATGGCCTCTAAACAGTCATCAATTTTGCCGGTCAGGGCAGCCAGTTCCCGCTCAATACGTTTGCGGAGTTTAGGGGCCAACATTTTAGCCAGTCCAGGGCTATTATATTCTCTGTAAGATCCCCAGCCCGTCCAGGTGCCCGTCAGTGCGTCTGTCAAGTCTTCAGCGTCGATCCACTTCAAACTGTCTGTATCAATACCACAAATTTCTTTAATATTCCAGTCGAGTTTGAAACCATCATAATAACCGGCCTCGAAGTCGATGGAAACAACGAGATCGAAGTCAATGCCAGCAAAACGGAAAGAAGTGCCAACGGTGCAAACTTCGTCGCCGTCACATACTTTGCCAGCGTCTGCAAAGTTACGAGCGTTCAGGCCAGACTCCTTCAGCTTTTCCTCCAACCAGTCGAGATAATAACGCTTTTCTTCGTCGTACCAGTCAGACTGTGCCCAGGGGCTATTTTCTAAATAGTCCTCGTTTTCCTCGTACCAGTCAGGATCGTTTTCCTTTGAGTCCTTTTTGTATGCCTCGAAGTCCTGAGAGATACAAAATACTGCCATGTGGCGTGAATTGTGGCTACAATTAAAATTAGGTGCGCTCATAATTACTTTTGTTTTGTGTGGCTCTTGCCACGGTTAAACTTAAATTTCTGCTGCAAAGGTAAGCATTATTTTTGAAACTACCAAATTTTTTCGGAACAATTTTTGTTTTTTCTTGAAAATTTTTTGTTTTAGCCTATTTTTCAACTAAAAAACGGTGATATTTCGCACATTCTATAAAACGGTGATATTTCACACATTCTATAATATAAGAGAGTTTTGTGTGGCGGCTCTGCCAGTTCTGGAGGCAGTAGGCACCCGTCGGCACCCTCTGGCAGCTCTTTTGCATCCATGAGAGGCACACGGCACCCTGACAGGATGGAAGACAGCACACACGGCACCACTGGCAGCCCTGGCAGCT
>OCTX012263866.1_pt1 | contig 60096 bp, 56 predicted proteins | sample 1539691 | NCBI WGS metagenome assembly OCTX01 (sample SAMN02144231, study PRJEB22623) | gut metagenome | biome: sheep rumen | host: Ovis aries | place: New Zealand
AGCTCGCTATCGCCGATGGTACTGAATTTCGGGAGAGTAGGTAGCCGCCGCTTTCAGGAGTCAATCTCAACGAGGTTGGCTCCTTTTTTTGTTTATGCGGGGCAATGGCCGTAGAGACGTTGCGCGCACCGTCTCTACTAAGAATAATGTGATTTTTTAAATAAAAGACTGTCATTTATGTCTTTAGTTTGTATTTTCATTAAAGTTTTTTATCTTTGAAAAATATTTATAATTTATATTGGATGGCGTAATCTATCTGATGGGTTAAAAAAACATATTAACTATGAGTATTAAAAGAATCATTGCAACATCTGCAACTCTACTTTTGGGGTTGATGTCAATTAACGCAGCTGCTACACATTTGACAGTTGAGCTAAAAGCGGGCAATAAATATAGTTTTTTGCTTGCTGACAAACCAGTCATTACTTTTTCAAACGGAGACTTGGTCGTAAATGGAGATGCGGAGACTTCTTATTCTATAGATGGAGTTAAGAATTTCCATTTTACAGAAGGTGATGCATCTGGAGTGGAAAGCCTTTCTGTAGGAGATATCCGTATTGTCAGTCTTGACAACGCTACAATCCAGGTTCAGAATTTGGAGAAATCATCAGTGGTGACATTGGTGAATGTATCTGGTGTTGTCCTTTCTTCTGTGAAAGCTGACGCCGAAGGTTATGCCACTGTATCATTGCCACAGGCAAAAGGCGTTTATATCCTTTCTGTTGGTGCTAAATCATTTAAGGTCATCAGAAAATAATTTGGCTTTAGAAGTTGAGTCGCATAACTTACGTATAAGGTGATTCAATTAAAAGCTGTAAGGAAATAAAAAATCCTCTTTCAAAATGAAAGAGGATTTTTTTTATGTAGGATTTAATTCTAATGATCAATTATAGAGATGCAGATTTTACTTCGTGCTCTTTGCACCACTCTTTGTCAATTTTCTTGATCATGCCCTGAAGCACAGCTCCTGGACCGACCTCAGTGAAACTTGTAGCTCCGTCGGCGATCATATTCTTTACGCTCTGAGTCCATTTTACTGGAGACGTCAACTGACGTAGTAAATTAGATTTGATAACTTCAGGGTCTGTTTCTGCTTTTGTCGATACATTTTGATAAACAGGACATTTTGGTGTTGAGAATGTTGTCGCTTGGATAGCTTCAGCAAGCTCGTTTTCTGCAGGTTTCATGAAAGGAGAGTGGAATGCACCTGAAACTGCAAGTTTAAGAGCACGTTTTGCACCAGCCTCTGTAGCCTTGGCACAAACAGCGTCAATTCCTTCGATGCTTCCGCTCACAACAAGCTGTCCAGGACAGTTGTAGTTGGCTGGGACGACCTGACCTTCAGTAGTCTCTGCACAAAGCTTCTCAACAACTGCGTCTTCAAGACCAAGAATAGCAGCCATGATGCTTGGCTGAATCTCGCAAGCCTTCTGCATTGCCATAGCACGCTTTGCCACAATCTTCAAACCATCCTCAAAAGTGATAGCTCCGGCTGCTGTAAGTGCAGACAGTTCTCCTAGAGAATGTCCGGCAACCATGTCTGGCTGGAAGTTGTCCCCCATAGCCTTAGCAAGAATTACAGAATGTAGGAACACTGCAGGCTGAGTCACCTTTGTCTGCTTCAATTCCTCGTCAGTGCCGTTGAACATGATTTCGGAGATCTTGAATCCAAGAATCTCGTCTGCTTTATCAAAAAGTTCTTTTGCGACGGGAGAATTGTCATACAAATCTTTACCCATTCCGCTAAATTGCGATCCCTGACCAGGGAAAACGTATGCCTTCATCTTTATTAAATTATAAATTAAGAATTAACAGTTAATTACGCATTACGAATTACGCAATGCGAATTTATATTTACAGAGTGCCTTTTGTGCTTGGCAACTCATATTTATAAATATCACGTTTGATTGCCATCTTGATGGCTCGGGCGAGAGCTTTGAAGATACCTTCGATTTTGTGGTGCTCGTTGTCTCCTTCAGCTTTCACGTTAAGATTCATTTTCGCAGAGTCACTCAGACTTTTGAAGAAATGCAAGAACATTTCAGTAGGCATGTCGCCCACATATTCTCTTTTGAATTCAGCGTCCCAAACCAACCATGGTCTTCCTCCGAAATCAAGGCAGACGCTGCACAGACAATCGTCCATAGGTAGAGAATATCCATATCTTTCGACACCTCGTTTTGATCCAAGAGCCTTATAGATAGCTTCACCTAGAGCGATACCCGTGTCTTCAATTGTGTGATGTTCATCGACATTCAAGTCGCCTTTGACGTGAATCATCAGATCGATACCAGAATGTTTTCCTATCTGCTCGAGCATATGGTCGAAGAAACCTAGACCAGTAGAAATGTCGCATTTGCCGTTTCCATCCAGGTCGACGCGAATGTTTATATCTGTCTCTTTAGTCTTGCGTGCTACCGTCGCCACTCTTTCTTCTGCGAAAAGGAATTCTGCAATTTTATTCCAATTTTCTGCGATCAGAGCGCAATTGTCGGACAAACCTTTTTCCTGAAGCATTTTTGCGGCATCGTCAACATTATTTGCGATTAGGATGCCTTTGCATCCGAGATTTTTAGCCAGTTGTACGTCAGTGGCTCTGTCACCGATGACATAAGAATGAGACATGTCGTAGTCGCCTTTCAAATAAGCTCCCAGCATTCCGATGCCTGGCTTACGGGTGTCAAGACCATCCTCTGGATATGATTTGTCGATAAGGATATCGTCAAATTCAACGCCTTCACCTTTCAGAACCTCTAGCATTTTGTTTTGCACCTCTTCAAATACGGTTTCGGGATAAGCCTCAGTTCCAAGACCATCTTGGTTTGTGACCATCACAAACTCGGAAGAAAGACGTTCGCGGATGAACGCCATATTACGGATGACACCAGGAAGAAAAGTCATCTCAGCAAGAGAGTTGACCTGTTCTGTGACAGGCGGTTCAATAATGATCGTGCCGTCACGATCTATAAATAAAGCTGTTTTCATCTATATTTATTAATTGTTGGCAAAGATAACATATAATTCTTAAAGCATAATACAAATGTTTGATATTTGTATAAATATAGTCGATGTGTGAAACAGATTAAAAATATTTTTTTTGTGCATATTTATGTATAAAAACACATAAAGCAAAGCCTTATTTGGAAAAAATTAACATTTTTTAAGTAATGGCTCTGTATTTATATTCGTTTTTTTATTATTTTTGTGTCGCTTTATTTGCGTTTTATTGATGCGAACAGAAGTGGGTTGATATAAGGGTTTAATATCAATGCTAACGATAAAAGTGATACGATTTTATATAAGTGATTGTTTCTTATGCTCTTATGCTGAGCTTAAGGAGTCAGAGGTGTATCATTTTGTCAAAAAACTAATGGTAAGAAGTTTTTTGTAAGAAGTTTTTTGATGGAAAAAGAGGATCAAAATAAGCATTGGTATGTTATGCGTACACTTGGTCGTTTTTGTGAGACTGGAGTCAAACAGAAACTGGATGAAAGTGGCATACGTTATTATCAGGCCATGAAAACAGTAGTGAAGACTCTTAAGGGGAAAAAGTTTATATCAAATGAACCAATAATCCCTAACCTTTTGTTTGTGTATGGCAGCAAAGAAAGTATAATGCCACATACGGTAGTTGGAAGCAATTTCCAGTTTGTTTATAACCGCTGTAGCGGAAAACAGGCTGATTGTTTGATTGTACCGCTTAAGGCGATGGAGGATTTTATTCGAGTGGCGGAATCAAATGGAAATTCACAAATATTTATGCCAGAGGAAATACAATTGGCAAAAGGGCAAAGAATAAGAATGATTGGAGGCGCTTTGGATGGAGTGGAGGGTTATTTTGTTAGAAGAAAAGGTTGCCGACGCAAGACACTTGTTGTTGTGTTAGATGGTCTGTTTGGCATCAGTGCGGAGGTTGAGCCCGATATGGTAGAATTAATAAATTGAAAAAAAGAAATTTAGATACAACGATTTAATTATGGTGATGGTAAGTAAAACTGGCGGTGATGAAGTAAATGTTGCTGCTTCAACTCAGCCTAATACACCTGTTGGTGGCAATAATGGTTTTTCTATTGCAGAGGTGCTGGCATCTTTTGTTTCACATTGGTATTGGTTTATAATATCGTTGGCGATTTGTTTGGGTGCAGCTTGGTATTATTTGGCTACAACATCTCCTGTGTATACAAGGTCTGCTATGCTTCTTATCAAAGATGAAAGCAAAGGTTCTTCCGTGGCAAATATAGCATCAGAGATGCAGGATATTGGTTTGGTCGCAAATAAGTCTAATCTTAGCAATGAACTTATTTCATTGAAGTCGCCTACTCTGATGACCCAGGTGGTTAGGGAATTGCAGCTGATGGATTATTATAAGATACCAGTTGACCTAAGAGAGCAAGACATATATGGAAAATCTCCGGTAAAAGTTGTATTTGACGCTACGAAAAAAGAAAATACAGATTTCGTTTCGTTTAAGATAAAATTGTCGGATGACGACTATGCTGTATTGTATGATTTTAATAATAAAGGAATTGAATATAAGGAATCTATCAATATCAAGTTGGGAGATTCTATTTCAACGGAAACTCCAGTCGGTCATTTAGCGATTTATCAGACTGGAGTAGACGGTGGTGATGTATACAAGAACATCAATTTTTATCGTACAAGTATAGATGCAGCCACGAATACATATAATGGAACTCTTGCAGTCGGATTGGTAGAAAAACAGTCAACTGTTGTAAATCTATCAATTACAGATGAGTCGACGGAGAGAGCAACAGACGTTATAAAAACCGTTATAAAAGTATATAATGATAATTGGGTGCATGATAAAAACAGAATTGCAGAAAGCACTTCGGAATTTATATCTTCTCGTCTAGGTGTGATTGAATCTGAATTGACAGGTATAGATAAAAACATTGCAAACTTTAAGGGAAAGAACCTATTGCCTGATATTGCAGCTGTATCACAGTTGTATTTGCAACAGAATTCTGCGACAAAGGATCGCTTGTTGGAGTTGAACAATCAATTGTCTATGCTTGAGTATATTCAAGATATTTTGAGGGAGCAGAATTTTGACAATCCGTTGCCAATATCTTCTAGTATGTCAAGTGGAAATCTTCAGAGTCAGATTGCAGAATACAATAAGATTTTGCTTGAGCGTAATAGAATGCTAGCTAACAGTAGTGAGAATCATCCATTGGTAAAGGACCAGACAAAACATTTGAATGCAATGCAGTCTGTTATTTTGCAGAGTGTTAATAATGAGATTGCATCCCTATCAATGCAGATTAAGAATGTTAATGCTCAAGAGTCTAGAACAGAGCGTCAGTTGGCTAGAAATCCAAACCAAGCTAAGTATTTGTTGTCTGAGGAGAGACAGCAAAAGGTTATGGAGGGATTGTATTTGTTCTTGTTACAGAAACGAGAGGAAAATGCATTGTCTCAAGCGTTTACAGCTTACAATACCCGTTTAATTACAGAACCTCGAGGAAGCAATTCTCCTGCTGCCCCAAATCGTTCTGTGATATGGATGTTCGCAATAGTAGCCGGTTTGTTATTGCCAGCCACGGTTATGTTTTTGATAGAAATGTGTAACACAACGATTCGTGGACGTCAGGATGTAGAACGTCTTGCTGTTCCATTTGCGGGAGAAATACCACAGTGTACTAAGAAGGAAGGAAATACAGAAAATGGAATCACACTGGTGGTAAAGGAAAGTTGTCGTAACATTATTAATGAAGCATTTCGTGTAGTACGAACGAATGTCGACTTTATGCTTGGAAAAGGAAAAACACATAAGGTAGTGATGTTTACTTCGTTGAATCCAGGTAGTGGAAAAAGTTTTGTGTCTGCAAACCTTGCATATTGTATGTCGCTAAAAAAGAAGAAAGTTGTTGCTGTTGATTTAGACTTGCGTAGAGCGTCATTGTCTCAAGTGGTAGATCGTCCTCATCATGGAGTTGTAGACTATTTAAATGGAGACAGAAAAAGTTGGAGAGATGTTTTAGTGCATATCGAGGACAGCACATTTGATGTCATACCTGTAGGAGAAATACCACCGAATCCAACTGAGTTGCTATTCAATGAGGATTATCTTCCAAGAATGATAGAAGAATTGAAACAAGAGTATGATTATGTGTTTATCGATTGCCCACCAGTTGATGTTGTCGCTGATGCTAATGTTGTTTCTGAGTATGTTGATATGGCATTGTTTGTGGTTCGTGCCGGTTTGATGAAGAAGGATATGTTGCCAATTGTAGACACATTCTACAACCAGAAGAAATTCCCATCACTTTCGTTGATCCTTAATGGCACATCTGTCACTAAGACAATGGGAACAAAATATGGATATGGCTACGGCTATGGTTATGGTAATTATATTAAAGAATAAATTATACTGATATACGAAAATGAATAATCTATTTTGTAGGTTCACGCATTGGTATTTTTCTAAGGATGCGTTGTCTTATTGGTTAGTACTACTTATGGACTGTCTGATTGTTGTCGGAACTAGTTTCTTTGTACATGCAATGATGACAGGAGCCGCAAGCACACTTGCAAATTTTGGACCATTGTTATTGACATTTTGTGCTTATCTGGTTTTCTATCTGATAGGCTTTAGGTTGAGATACACATACAGCGGAGTGTTGAGATACTCTTCTTTTGTAGACCTGATGCGTCTTTGGACGGCCACTGTTATTGCTATAGTCTTGATATTTATAGTAAGACATACAACTAAAATAGACAGTTATTTGGTTCCGTTGTCATGGAATGAGTTGCTTGCTATATGTGTCATGTCGACTTTGATAATGTGTTTTGTCAGAATTATGACAAAATATTTTTATGATGTTTACTTTATAGATGTTTCAGTGCAGAGGGTTTTTATCTATGGAGTAAAAGAAGGTGGAGTTGCTTTGGCAAAAAGCATCCAAGCTCAAGAGTCGAAATATGAAGTTACTGGTTTTGTGTCGGACGTCGAAAGTGATGCTCACCATTTGTTGATGGGCGTGAAAATTTATGCGAATGATGACAAACTGGTCAGCAGAATGCGCCAAAAAAACGCAACTGTATTGATGGTGTCTCCATTGAAGTCGGATGCAATCAGAAATAATCAGCAGATGGCAGACGCATTGGCTGAAGCAGGTATCAAGATATTGATGTACAACCAGCAGGAGTGGGACGGAAAGAGTGATTTGCGTTACACTCATTTGAAGGAAGTAGACGTTGAGGATCTGTTGCCACGTAACCAGATAGATGTCGACTTGGATGCTATCAGCAACGTCTTGAAAGGAAAGAGCATATTGATTACAGGAGCCGCAGGTTCTATTGGTTCGGAGATAGTAAGACAGGTTTCAGAGTTTGGTCCTAGCCAGTTGGTACTTGTGGATCAGGCGGAGACACCACTTCATGACATCAGATTGATGATGGCTCGCAAGTTCCCTGATATTCCTGCAGAAACAGTGACAGCAAGTATCCATCATAAGATACATATGGAGTATTTGTTCGATAAATACAAGCCTGAATATGTATTCCATGCCGCTGCATATAAGCACGTGCCTATGATGGAAGATAATCCAGGAGAAGCAGTCATGAATAATATAGATGGCACCAGAATAATGGCGGATTTGTCAGTAAAGTATGGTGTCAAAAAGTTTGTGATGGTTTCTACAGATAAGGCGGTAAATCCTACAAACGTCATGGGATGTTCAAAACGAATTTGTGAGATGTATTGCCAAAGTCTTGACAAGGAGATCAAGGATGGTAAGATTGAAGGATGCACTGAATTTGTCACAACAAGATTCGGTAATGTCTTGGGTTCAAATGGATCTGTTATTCCGTTGTTCAAGGAGCAGTTGAAGGCAGGTGGTCCTCTAACAGTTACACATCCTGATATAATCCGTTATTTCATGCTGATACCAGAGGCATGTAAATTGGTGCTTCAGGCAGGAACGATGGGACATGGAGGAGAGATCTTCGTGTTTGATATGGGAAAGCCAGTGCGTATTGCGGATTTGGCCAAACGTATAATTCTGCTTTCTGGAGCAACTGATGTGGAAATCAAATATACAGGATTGCGTGATGGAGAAAAGCTATATGAGGAGTTGCTGAACAAGGAAGAGAACACTAAACCATCGTCACATCCAAAGATTAAGTTGGCATCTGTTCGAGAACTTGGATATGCGGAAGTATGCTCGCAGATTAACAAGCTTATTGATATAACAAAGGCTGGTTATGATGATATGTCAATTGTTAAGCAGATGAAGGTTTTGGTGCCAGAGTTTAAGAGCAAGCATTCAAAATACGAGGTCCTTGACAAGGAGTGATTTTCATAATTATTAATTTTTTTCAATAGGAAAAACGTATAAATGGCTGAATCAAGAGTCCAAAAGACATTAATGAATGCGAAAGTAAATATGATATTTTACTTTCTAAATCTTGCAATGTCCTTTTTTTCAAGAAAGATTTTCCTTGATGCTTTGGGGGCAGATTTTTTTGGATTAACGTCTACGTTGCAAAGTTTTCTCGGATTCTTAAGTCTTGTAGAGCTTGGAATAGGTCAATCTATAGGATATGCTCTATATAAGCCATTGTTTGAAAAGGACTATAAAAAAATCAATGAGATTGTATCTGTTTTGGGGTATTTGTACTATATTGTGGGATTTGTTATCTTGGGATGTGGTATTGCAATTTCTTTATTTTTCCCTATTATTTTTGAGAAGGAGAATTTTTCGTTGATACTAATATATTTTATTTTTTATAGTTTTTTGTCATCAATTTTATTGTCGTATTTTGTAAATTACCGTCAATCTTTGTTGGGTGCAGACCAACGTAACTATATTGTGAATGCTTATACCCAAGCTACAAGTTTGGTTTGTTATTTGGCTCAGATTCTTGTTATATATTTTACTAGCAATCCTTATATATGGACTTTGCTTTTTTTAGTTTCCAATATTATAGGAAGTTTTATTATAAATTGGAAAATCAGGCAACAGTATCCTTGGCTTCATGCGGAAATTAGAATAGGAAAGGAAAAGTATAAGGAATATCCGGAAATTATTAAAAAGACAAAACAGTTGTTTGTTCATAAGATTGCAACATTTGCCCAGTTTCAACTTCAGCCGATATTGATGTTTAAATTTGCCTCTTTGAATGCAGTAGGTAGATACGAGAATTATTACATAGTGACGTCTAAAACGACATCTTTTGTTACAAATGTATTGAATGGTGGGGTCGCTAGTGTTGGAAATTTGATAGCGGAAGGAAATAAACAAAATGTTATAAAAGTTTATTGGGAGCTGTTTGCACTTAGATTTTTTATTGCTGGAATGTTGGCTTTTGGTTTCTGGCATCTTACTGAGCCATTCATTACATGTTGGTTAGGAGAGGAATATATCATGGGGGAAATGTTGCTGTTTTTGATTATAGTGAATACATTTATTATTCAAATTCGCAACACTACTGATAGTTTCATCACAGGATATGGCTTATTTAGGGATGTTTGGGCTCCGATTACGGAAGTCGTCATTTCTGTAGTTGTAGCAATTGTTGGAGGATCTCTATGGGGGCTAGAAGGGGTTTTGTTAGGTACTATTGTGAGTATGGCTCTTATTGTTGGTATTTGGAAACCTTATTTTTTATTTACACAAGGAATAAAAATTAGTATTTGGATTTATTGGGGAAATTTTGCAAGATTTTTTGCATGTTTTGCTTTTGCTTTTTTTGTAACTCATAAGGCAATTGCTTTTATTGCTTTAGATCCAGCAACTTCATTTCTTATTTGGGCTTTATATGCACTCATTGTTATGATTATATTTGCTATTGTCTATTTCGTAATGTTATATTTTTTCACAAGGGGCACTAAGGACATATATAGTCGTTTTGCTACAATGATTAGTGCAAAACTAAAAAAATAGAAATTTTTATATGAAAATCTCTATTATATTACCAGTCTACAATGTTGAAAATTACATTGAAGATTGTTTGAAAAGTATTATGGATCAGACCTTTTCTGATTTTGAGTGTTTGATTGTTGATGATTGTGGAGAGGACAGTAGTATTGATGTTGCAAGATCCATTATTTCGGAGTATACTGGAAACGCCTCTTTTGAAATTATAGAAAGTGAAAAAAATGGTGGCATTTCTGTAGCTCGCAATAAAGGATTGAAAAGAGCAACGGGAGAATTTTTGATGTTTGTGGACAGTGATGATAAGTTGTGTCCAAATGCATTGGAATTACTAGTTGCTATGACCGAGAAGTATCCTGGGGTGGATCTGGTCCAAGGCAATATTCTGTGTGATAGAAAATCAAAATATTGGAATATTGCAGGAAGATTTCCAGAATTCTCTTCAAATCGATATTGGATTAGAGAACAAATTCTTTTATGGCATATTCCAATTTCTGTTTGGGGAAAACTATATAGACGAGATTTAATTGTATCGAATGATTTGACCTTTATGGAAGGTTATATGCATGAAGATGTAGCCTGGTTATTTGATTTTCAAAAGTACATTACGTCGATTGCATTTGTTGAAGATATGTGTTATTATTATCGTACTGATAATTGTAGTTCTATGATGCACAATGCAAATAAGGATAGAACATATTCTTTGTTGTCGTATTTGGCTCTTTATAAGAAAGCTGCTATTGAAGCGGATACAATGATTGAAAAAAAATTTGTTTTCAATTTGTTATCTCCAATGAAAATAGCAGAATTATTGAAAGAATCAAAGAATGCAGATACAATATTAGCTGAAATAGATGAGACAAAAGATTTTTTTAAGATATCTCCTGTTGATAAAGTTTTTTTACGCCAGACTAGAATGTTTAAGTTGCCTTTATATGTGGTAAACAATCCCATTTTTGAAAAATTATATTTTTTATGGGGGAAAAAAATTGGTTTGGCATAATTGAAACTACTTTGTTTGATTAATTTGATTTTGTGATGCCAAAGTTTTCTATAATAGTTCCTGCGTATAAGGCAGAATCTACATTGAAACGGTGTGTGGAAAGTGTAATTTCTCAATCGTATAATGATTGGGAACTTATACTTGTTGATGACGGTTCTACCGATACAACACCTTCAATATGTGATGAATATGCAAGTAAAGACAATCGTATCATTGCATTACATAAGGAGAATGGTGGTGTTAGTAGCGCTCGAAATTTTGGTATAGAAAAGGCCTCTGGTGATTGGATTACATTTTTGGATGCAGATGATGAAATAGAGTCTTCTTTTTTGTCTTATTTTGTTGAAGGCTCTGCAAATGATGATTTTCAATTATCATTTTATTCTGATTATATAAGTGTATATAATGGAGAAAAACGAGTGAATTATGTAGGAAAAGGAGAATTTTTTCCTAAAAATAGAATTAATTTATTTTTGGAGAAGTATATAGATTCTCCTATTTTAAAAGCAGTTCATTCAAATTTTTTTCTGACCAAGATAATAAAAGAAAAAAGCATTCGATTCGATTCGAAAATCAGAGCGGGAGAAGATCATGTTTTTGTTCTGGATTATCTTTTATATGTAGACGCAGCTAAAGTTATCAGAGGTAATGGATACATCTATTATTTGCCGTATAGTTATTCATTGAAATATGGATCAAAGTTAGATGAGTTGAAATACAAATCTGATTTGATGGAGGCTCGTGTAGACGCGATTGCACTTAAGCATGGTATAGATCTTTCCGATGCAAAGAAGACAAAATGGAGCCATAGTTTGTCAAATATTGACATTATTGATTTATATGACAAAGCAATATTTGCACAATTCTTAGAATTGTATAAGACAAAATGTGCCACAGATTATAGAAAGGATTTTAAGTGCAATAGAGAGGCGCGTGCAGCATCTATGTTGATTCAATTATCAAAATCCGGAATTGACGTATATAAAAAACAATTTGAAAATCTGAAGAAACTTCTTTTTGATAATATTTCGGAAAGGATGTATGATTCTTCTGCTTTCCCTAAGACAACAAGAATGTTGTTGTATGTAGCGTCATTTAGGAATAGTTTTTTATTGAAACTTTTTTTGTATGTTTTCAAATAAATTCAAGAGGTACCTATTGAATTTTGGTATATTCAAATGGATGCAGTCGTTTAAACGATTTGTGTGTCCGGTAGAAATTCTCGGTTCTAACAACAATGTCGTTTGTGAGTGTAAGACATCCAAGAGAATGGATTATCATATTTCTGTTACTGGAAATAATAACGTGGTGAAAATAGCACCGTCTTGCCAACTTTATGATTTGACTATTATTATCAGTGGGGATAATAATGTTTTGGAACTAGATGATGAGGTGAAAATACAGAAAGGTACCATTAAAGTGTTTGGAGGAGCAACATTCCATATTGGTCATAATTCTACATTTCAAGAATTGGATGCAAATGTAACAAAGGAGGATGTGGTAATAGGAGATGATTGTTTATTCAGTTATGGTATTGTAATCCGTAATTATGATGGTCATAAAATAATTGATTCGACTACAAATGAAATCTGTAATCCTCCTGGAAAAATCACATTGCATGATCATGTATGGGTTTCCCAGAATGTTACAATATTAAAGGATGTGGAAATTGGGGATAATGCAATTGTTGGAGTTGGTGCAGTGGTTACCAAAAGTATCCCATCTAATTGTATCGCGGCTGGTGTCCCAGCCAAAGTGATAAAAGAAAATAGAAATTGGATCAGACATTAAGTTTATGGCATTCCTTTCTGTAATTGTTCCTGTATATAATGTTAAAGATTATCTAACAAGATGTATAGATAGTCTTGTTTGTGATTGCTCATCAGAGGACTGTGAGGTTATCGTCGTTGACGATGGCAGTACAGATGGTTCAGGAGAATTGGCAAATCATCTGGCTGATAAATATGATATAGTAAGTGTTTTGCATAAACCTAATGGTGGATTGTCGGATGCAAGAAACTTTGGTGTCGCTCAAGCAAGTGGGGAGTATGTCTTTTATATAGATAGTGACGATTATATAGAGAAGGACGGACTAAAAACTTTGATTCAAGTGGCACGTCAGGATAATAGTGATGTCGTCATAGGTAACTTTTATTACCAATATTCTGATCACGCAGATTTATTCGACGAAGATGCGCCTAAGCATCAGATAGTGAAAGGCGGAGAAGAATCTTTATCTATGTTGATAGAAGGAAAGCATTATCAGAATTTTGCTTGGGGGAAGTTGTTAAGACGAGAATTGGCTCAGAAATATCTGTTCCCTAAGGGCCGTTTGTTTGAAGATACATATTGGTTTCATCTGATTTTGGATTCAGCGAATCAGGTATCTGTTGTGTCAACTCCAGTTGTCAGGTATGAACAAAGAGAGGGTAGCATTTCTTTTTCATATAAGTTGAAAAGTTTGGATATTTTGGATGGTTATGCAGCCCGTCTAAAATTTTTTTGTGAAAAATACCCTTCATTGGTAGATAAGCAAAAGGTGTTGATGGCAGAGAATTGTATAAGTCACGCTTGGATGATGATAAGATATTTGGGCGAAGATGATAAAAAGAAAGGTGAAGAAAAATTGAAATCTGTCATAAATGATTATGGTTTGGCAGATTGTCCTCTTCTTGAGAAATCTAAGCGAAGAAAGTTAAAAATGATACTTTCAAATATGACATTGTTCAAAATATCGGAAAGTATTGAAAAATTAATGCAACGTTTTTTATAATTGAATAGAGATTGTATGGTAGAGTACGATAATATAGCGGACATGTTTGCCAGGTTGGAAGCGTCGGCTGTATCTTATGTTGTGTTGAGAAATTTTGACAACCTTTTGGAGGATTCGATTTATATGGCAGGACATGGAGACATTGATATGTTGTGTGCAGATATGAAGCAGACTGTCGATGCCATTGGAGCTAAGCCAAGCAATCCGGAATTTGGAGAATATGGGGATGGTACTCATTTCTACATAGTATATAAAGGTAAAAAAGTAAGTGTTGATGTCAGAAGCGTTGGTGATGGCTATTATTGTGAATCTTGGGAAAAAAATATTCTTGCTACAAGAGTTTTGCATAAGTGTTTTTACGTTATGAATGAAGAAAATCATTTATATTCGTTGATATATCATGCTATTTTCCAGAAGCCTTCATTGAGCGATGAATATCAGCAACGACTATCTGATATGATAGGTCGAGATTCTTCTGAATCAGAGTTGATAGATTGTCTTGAAGATTATATGAAGAAAAATGGGTATAATTATGTTTATGCTAATGATTTTAGAGTCCCTTTGCGTCAGTGTATGCATGATAGGACTTTATGTTGTTATTCATTTTCGGAGCGTTGGCCACATTTTAAGTATGACACTAAACTCAAGACTATAGATTTTTTAGTAAAGTTAAAACATAAAATATTTGGTGACCCACGATGAATTTTGATTTGATACAACGTCATACAGTTGAATTGTATGATTTGACGCATAAAGAGTATGAAGAACTCGAGGTGCCGGCAAGAACACTTCTTGTTGCTCAACGTTTTGATTTGTTTGCCAAACTATACTACATTAAGAATAGAAAGACAAGCAGAAAGGAAGCATTGGAGGTCTATAATAATCATATCAAGGCATTCAATCCAGATTTGAAGGAGCCAGGACGAGATGACAAAAATGGATATGACGATTTTGTGGTTAGCTTTGACACTATTATAGAAGATATAGAACAGAATGGCTTTGACTCTAATAAATCAATCGTTCCTGTAGATGAAAACGGAGTGATTCTTGATGGCGCTCATCGAGTTTCAATTTTGGCATATCTTGATAAGACTGTGAGTATCGTCCGTTTCAAGGATGTCGTAAGTAAGGGTAGATTTGATTATGATTATTTTTTGAAGCGAGGGTTGAGTTGGAAGATTGCGGATATTATAGCTCTTGAGATGGTGCAATGGCGTCCGAACATGTTGATTGCATGTTTGTGGCCAAAAATGGGAGGACCAGAAGCAAAAAAAGAGACTCTGTCTATCATTAATGGCAGATATCCATTATGCTATACAAAGACAATCAACACAAATATGGAATCGTTTGTTCGTTTCATTGCCAAAGTATATGAAGCACAGCCTTGGGTAGGCAGTGAGGCAAATGGATATGAAGGAGCAAGAAACAAAGCTTTGTATTGTTTCGCATCCAACAAACAGATCTCATTTGCTTTGTTTGAGGCTGATAATATAGAAGAGATCATTGCATTTAAGGATGAAATCCGTCAGAGATTCCAAAGTGAAAAACATTCAATTCATATCACAGATAATGTTGAAGAGACAAAAGAAATAGCCGCTATTGTGTTTGATTCAGATGAGTTGAATTCATGGAATCAACTTAAAGGAGGCTTTGTCCAGCATCTTAGGGAGGTCATTGCAGAGAAGGTATATTATTTCAAGCATGTGACTTTGATTAATTTTAAAGTGGCGGTAGCTAAGATGTTGAGACACTAATATTTAAGGAATATGAAAAAACGTGTATTCATAAATATCCATTATTTAGAGATAGGAGGAGCAGAAAGAGCCTTGTTAGGTTTATTATCTGCTCTTGACCCTGAAAAAGTGGATGTTGATTTGTTTGTTAATCAGCATACTGGAGAATTTATGCAGTTGGTGCCAGACTATGTCAATTTGCTACCTGAAGTTCCAGAATACACTTGTATTGAGCGTCCAATCAAGGATATAGTTATGGAAGGTCATTTTGGAATAGCCTTCCGTCGCCTTATGGCAAAATATAAAAATAAAAAATATCAGAAGACGCTTACAGAAGAAGAGATAAAGCATGATGCTAGTATTTTTCAGTATGTTTATGATGAGGTAGAATCTGTATTGCCTTCATTGTATCATTTAGGAGAATACGATCTTGCTATAAGTTTCTTGATGCCTCACAATATTGTTTTGAACAAGGTAAGAGCAAAGAAAAGAGTTTGTTGGATTCATACTGATTATAGTGTGACACATGTAGATCATGACAAGGAACTACCTATATGGAATGGCTTTGATTATGTGGCTTCAATCAGCGATGATTGTACTAGAGAATTCAACAATATGTTTCCAGAGTTGAAATCAAAGGTTGTTTTGATAGAAAACATTCTTTCTCCTTTGTTTGTGCGTCAGCAGGCTGAATTAGAAGATGTTAGTTTTGAAATGCCAACTGAACCTGGTGTCACAAAAATATTGACGATTGGCCGTTATTCACCGCAGAAGAAAATAGAGGGAATTCCTCATATTTGTTCTGAGATGGAAAAACTCGGTGCTAATTTTAAGTGGTATATTATAGGATATGGTTCAGATGATTTGATTCAGGCTGAATTGGATAAGTATAATATGCGTCATCGAATGATTCTTTTGGGTAAAAAATCCAATCCTTATCCATATATCAAGGCTTGTGACATTTATGCGCAGCCCAGTGTATATGAAGGAAAGAGTGTAACGGTTAGAGAGGCTCAAATGCTTTATAAGCCAGTTGTTATTACTGATTATCCAACTGCAAAATCTCAAATTACAAATGGTTTAGATGGAGCTATAGTGCCTATGGATGAGGTAGAAACAGCAGAAGGAATGGTCGACTTTATGGATGATTCAGATCTTCGGAACAAGATTGTTGAGCATTTGAAGGTCAGTGATTTTGGTAATGAGACAGAAGTTGCCAAAATTTATAATTTGATGAATTGATTGTATGATCCCATCTGAGTTTTATCAATACATATTTTTGATATTGGTCACGCTGATGACTGTTGTCGTGGCCCAGAATAAAAGAAGTGTATATGACGAGGAACCTTTCGGTTATAGTCTGATAGTCTGTATTCTCTGCATATTATTCATCGGTACGCGTCCTCATACTGCAGTGTTTGGAGACACAATTAACTATGTGAATTGGTGGGGATTGAAAATTTGGTTAGGCTTTGACCCATCCTGTGAAAACTTACTGTTTGATAATTTATACAATTGGATGGGTAGTATATTTCCTACTCCATCGTTGTTTTTTGTGTTAATAGCCTCCATTTATTTCGGCTGTATATTGATTGCTGCAAGAAAACTGTTTCCAGCTAATACATTAATTGTTTTTTTGGTGTATTTGGCAGCGTTTTCAACATTCTCTTATTCTACAAACGGAATTAAAGCTGGTGCTGCAAGTACATTGTTCCTTGTATCATTGGCATATAGGGACAAGTTGCCTATTTCGATAATATTTTTGTTGTTGTCTTGGGGATTTCATCATTCCATGCAGATGCCTGTGGCTGCTTATGTAATCACACTTTTCTTTAAGGATAGCAAATGGTATTTTTATGGCTGGCTATTCTGTCTGTTAATGGCGATGGGTCATGTCACTTTTTTCCAAAATTTATTTGCGGGAATGTCAGATGAATCTGGTAATGGTTATTTGACATCTGATTCAGGTGGAGATTGGGGAGGAAAATCAGGTTTCCGTATCGATTTTGTCATATATAGTGCGATGCCCGTGTTGATGGGATATTACGTCTTGTTCAAGTATAAGTTGCAGGATAAATTGTACGAGATTATGCTTCATCAGTATCTTGTGACAAATGGTATATGGATGTTGTGTATGTACGCAGGATTTACAAACCGTATAGCCTATTTGTCTTGGTGTTTGTATCCATTTTTGGTAGTGTGGCCATGTTTTGCGATTCCAAATGAATCTCATCCATTGGTGGAAAATCGTCTCAAATATATATTTGCACATCTTGGTTTCACTTTGTTTATGGAATTGATTTATTATGCTTAATTTGAATATATTATGATACCTAAAATAATTCACTATTGTTGGTTTGGAGGAAATCCTTTGCCTAAGGATGCACAGAAATGTATTGCGTCGTGGAAAAAATATCTTCCAGATTATGAGATAAAAGAGTGGAATGAAAGTAATTTCGATGTCAATTGCTGCCCTTATGTCAAGGAGGCGTATGAACAGAAGAAATTTGCTTTTGTGAGTGACTATGCTAGATTCTGGGTGCTTTATAATGAAGGTGGTTTATATTTCGACACCGATGTTGAGGTCATTCGGAATATGGATCATATTGTAGAAGCAGGAAATTTTATGGGTTTTGAAAAGAGTTTTGCGACACAAAATCCAGGTTCTGATGCGCAACTGGGTGTCGCCGCTGGTTTAGGAATGGGAGCAGAACCTGGGTTGCCAATTCTGAGGGAATTCCTTGACTTGTATGAAAGCAAACCATCTTTCACATTTGGAGAAGGAACGATTGTATATCATACTACAGAAACATTGAAAAAATATGGACTGGTGAACGAACATCGTTTTCAAGATGTTGCTGGATTTAAAATTTATCCTGCCGATTATTTCTGTCCGATGGATTCTACAACAGGATTGACGGAATTGACATCAAATACTGTATCAATACACCATTATTCTTGCTCTTGGATGAATCAGAAAACTTTGAGTTTCAGATTGCATTTGTTGAAAAATAAATTGATAAAGATTTTTGGTGCCAAGTTTGTATTTGGCATTGTGAACGTCATAAATAAAATAAAAGGATGAAAACACTGACTGTATTTACTCCTGCTTACAATCGTGCTCATACTATAGGCAGAACATATGAAAGCTTGTGCCGTCAAACTTCAAAAGATTTCGAATGGTTGGTTGTTGATGACGGTTCGAAAGACAATACAAGAGAATTGGTTGAAAACTGGATTAAAGAGGGTAAGATAGACATTCGATATGTATATCAGGAAAATCAGGGTATGCATGGTGCTCATAATACAGCTTATGATTATATAGAGACGGAATTGAACACTTGTATAGATTCTGATGATTTTATGCCAGACGATGCGGTAGAGAAGATTGTCTCATTTTGGAAAGAACATGGCTCCGATAAGTATGCGGGAATCATTGGTTTGGATGCGACTGAGGATGGTAAGGTCATAGGCGCAAAATTTCCTGATGGATTGCAGACGACAACACTTCGTAGATACTATGAAGAATTAGGTGGTAGTGGAGATAAAAAAATGATATACCGTACCGATGTTGTGAAAAAATATCCGAAGTATCCGCTTTTTGAAGGGGAACGATATGTGGGTTTGGCATATTTGTACAATATGATCGATGCTGACTACGAGTTGTTGGTTAGTAATAATGTATATGTGATTGTGGAATATCAATTGGATGGCTCTAGTTTCGGAATGTGGAAACAGTATTGGAATAATCCGAAAGGTTGGGCATTCTTCCGTAAGTTTGACATGGTGCAGACAAAGTCGTTCAAGAGAAAGATTATGGATAATATTCATTATGTTTCTCATTCGATTCGTTCAAAGAACAAATCATTCTTGTCTGAATCTCCAATGAAACTATTGACGTTCTTTTGTATATTGCCAGGTGTTGCATTATATTTTGTCAATAAAAATAAAGTCCTGAAAAACAGTCTTTACGGAAAATGAGAATTCTGCATGTTATAACATCGCTTCTAACAGGAGGCGCAGAAAAACTAATGGTTGACTTGCTTCCAAGAATGAAAGAGCAGGGGCATCACGTCGAGTTGTGTGTCTTTAATGGTACGCGGACTCCCTTTTTTGATGACTTGGAGCGTGTTAATGTAAAAATACATGTTTTGTCGGATGGTGGTAATGTCTATAATCCTATGAACATTTTTAAGCTGCGCAATTTGATAAATGAAGGATGGGATATTGTGCATACGCATAATACTGCATCACAACTCTTTGTCGCAATAGCGAGTGTTTGTAGTAAGAAAACAACGTTGATCACTACCGAACATAATACCACAAACAGAAGAAGAGAGAAAGCCTGGTACAAACCGATTGACGACTGGATGTATTCAAAATACGCAAGAGTCATTTGCATTAGTGATCAGGCAGAAATAAATCACTGCCAGCATTTAGGACCAAGTGGATCTCGAAATGTTTGCACTATATATAACGGCATTGACTACAATAGATATGCTAATGCATTGCCTGCGGAAGATGTTCGCAGTATTGGAGAAAAAATCATCACAAATGTCGCTGCATTTAGACCACAAAAGGATCAGCCTACTTTGATTAAGGCAATGGCTTTGCTGCCACAAAATTTCCATTTGTGTTTGGTCGGCAGTGGAGATGAAGATCGTAAACATTTGTTTGAAAACATGATTAAGGAGTTAGGTCTGACTGATAGGGTACATTTGTTAGGCCTTCGTACTGATGTCCCTAGTGTGTTGGCGGCCAGTGATTATGTTGTGATGTGTAGCCATTATGAGGGATTGTCATTGTCCTCAATAGAAGGGATGTCTTCAGGCAAACCATTTTTGGCGAGTGATGTGGATGGCTTGCATGAAATAGTAGACGGCTGTGGCGTTCTTTTTCGACATGAAGATGCCAGAGATTTTGCCAATGCTATTATTAAATTGGATACCGATTTGGCGTATCGTGAAATGATTATCAAACACTGTCAGGAAAAGGCGGCTAAATATGATATCAGTGTTATGGTTGATAAATATTTGGCTGTATATAAGGATGAATTGAAGAATTGTTGAATATTGACTGTTGTTAAATAATAATGAGAATTTTACATGTAATAACTTCTCTTGAAACTGGTGGAGCAGAAAAACTAATGGTTGATTTGCTCCCTCGTATGAAAGAACTTGGACATAATGTAGAAATATGTTTGTTCGATGGTATTAGGACACCATTTTATGAACAGTTGGCGTCGACGGGCGTAAAAATACACTCTTTCACAGATGGAGAGGAATTTTACAATCCTTTATATATCATTCGTCTTATTCGACTGATGAGAAAAGGTTGGGATGTGGTGCATACCCACAATACTTCTCCTGAGTTGTTTGTGGCTATAGCCAATCTTTTTGTTCATACTCATCTCGTTACCACAGAACATAGCACTTCCAATCGTCGTAGAAATTGGAAATGGTATACTGCGATAGACCGATGGATGTTCAATCAGTATGATTCTGTGATATGTATAAGCGATCAAAGTTTGTTGAATCATAAGAAACAGGTTGGAGAATCGTGTGCTAAAAATGCATGTGTGATTTACAATGGAATAGACTTTAATAAATATAAAAATGCACCTCCAGCAGAGGATGTTAGAGCATTGTCAAAAAAAATAATAACAAATGTGGCGGGATTCCGTGCACCTAAGGATCAGCCTACACTTATACGTGCTCTAAAACATTTGCCTGAGGAATATCATTTGTGTTTGGTAGGTGATGGTGAACGTAGAGAAGAATATGAATCTTTAATTAGAGATTTGTCTTTGACAGATAGAGTGCATTTGTTGGGTTGGAGAAGTGATATTCCTAATGTTTTAGCCGCAAGTGACTATGTCGTTATGTGTAGCCATTATGAAGGACTTTCCCTTTCCTCTTTGGAAGGAATGGCGTCAGGCAAACCATTTTTGGCAGATGATGTTGATGGATTGAGAGAGGTCGTCGCTGATTGTGGAGTCTTGTTTAGACATGAGGATGACAGAGAATTCGCAGATGCTATTTTAAGACTGGAAAAAGATGAGTCTTATCGTAATCAGATAATTGAACAATGTCAAGCTAAAACTTATGGCTTTGACATTTCTATTATGGTTGATAAATACTTGGAGATTTACGAGAAAATACAGAATTCATAATTGAATTAAATATGAAAGTCAAAATAATACGTGCTACTACTGTGCCTATGTCGTTAGAATCATTTTGCAGTGGTATGTTAAAAGAATTATCAGTCAAATATGAGGTCGTTGCACTCTCTTCTCCTGATGAAGAACTTGAAATTGTTCGTCAGCAAGAAGGTGTTCGAACTATTGGTGTTAGGATGGCACGTCATATCTCTTTGGCAAATGATATAAAATCTCTTTGGAAACTTTTCCGTGTCTTTCGTGAGGAAAAACCCAAGATGGTTCATTCTATGACCCCCAAGGCAGGATTGTTATGTATGGTGGCGGCATGGTTGGCTCATGTGCCAGTACGTGTGCATACTTTTACCGGATTGGTATTTCCAACGTCAACAGGAATAACAAAGAGAATCCTTATGTTTACAGATTGGCTTACTTGTGCATGTGCTACGCATATTATACCCGAGGGTGAAGGTGTAAAACAGGATCTTCTTAATAACGGTATCACAAAAAAGTCTTTGAAAGTTTTGGGATATGGTAATGTACGTGGAATAGATTTGACTCGTTTTGATAGAACCCCAGAGGTGATGGATGAGGCTGCAAAGATCAGAAAGGATGGAGTGGTGACTTTTATATCTGTAGGACGAATTGTTGGAGACAAGGGTATTAATGAAATGGTGGAGGCTTTTGTTAGATTGAACGAAGAGTATCCATCTACACGATTGATTCTTGTCGGTCCGGAAGAGAATGATTTGGATCCATTGAAACAGGAAACATTGGATAAGATTGCTAAGTGTCCGTCAATTGATGCCGTTGGCACTCAGAAAGATGTTCGTAAATGGTTTGCGGCTTCGGATGTGGCTGTTTTAGCATCTTACAGAGAAGGATTTCCAAATGTTGTGATTGAGGCGGGTGCAATGGGCCTTCCTCAAATTGTTACAGATATAAATGGGGCACGTGAAATTATCGTAGATGGCAAGAATGGTATTATAATTCCAACAAAGAATTCAAATGCACTTTATGATGCGATGAAGAAAATGTTGAATGCTGAATATAGAGATTTATTGGCAAAAGAATCAAGGGAAATGATAGCCAGCAGATACGAACAGTCTTATGTAAGAAAATGCTTGTACGATTTCTATGATTCTATTTTGAATTAAAGTGGTAAAAGTTATACTTTTGTTTCATTAATTTGTTAGATATGTATAAAAACTTTGTCAAAAGGATTCTAGACTTTAGTATAGCATTTGTGGCATTAACAATATTGTTTTTGCCTTTAGTTATAATCACGTTGTTTTTGTATTTTGTTAATAAAGGAGCTGGTGCATTCTTTTTTCAGGAAAGGCCTGGATTGAATGGGAAAATATTCAAAATTTGTAAATTTAAGACCATGACGGATGAACGGGACTCGGAAGGAAATCTTTTGCCAGATGAACTAAGGTTGACTAAAGTGGGTAAATTTGTCCGTTCTACATCTATAGATGAATTGCCTCAATTTTGGAATGTGCTGGTTGGAGATATGTCATTGATAGGCCCTCGTCCACTTTTGGTGGAATATTTGCCTTTATATAGCAAAGAGCAGGCACGTCGTCATGAGGTTCGTCCAGGTATAACAGGATGGGCACAATGCCATGGACGAAATTCCATTTCTTGGACAGAAAAATTTAAGTTGGATGTTTGGTATGTTGATAATGTCTCGTTATTGACAGATTTGAAAATCATCGCAATTACAATTAAGAAAGTGTTAGCACGTGATGGAATTTCTCAAGAGGGGAATGCTACAATGGAAAATTTTGATGGAACGAATTGATTTTGACTGTCTTAATAGGCTGGCATATAAATATGGAACGCCATACTATTTGATGGACGGAGATGTTTTTTTACATAACATAACGTCCTTCAAAGATGTATTTGTGTCTAAGTATCCCAAAATAATAGTTGGTTATTCTTTTAAAACGAACTATGTGCCTGCACTTTGTAGGATAGCAAAGGACGCAGGTTGTTATGCAGAGGTCGTATCGGAGATGGAGTATGACCTGGCAAAAAAAATAGGATTTAAGAGTGTGATATTCAATGGCCCTATAAAGCATGATTCTATAATATGGAAAGCTTTGGATGAAGGGGCTGTTGTTAATTTAGATTCTTTGTATGAGGTTGATTCCATTATTAAATATAAGCAGAAAAGACCTAACAAGGAAGTGACTGTTGGACTTCGTCTGAATATTGATTTGACAGATTCTGATGGCATTTCTAAGATACAGTGTGGTTTGCGTGTAGGTCGTTTTGGATTTACAAAAAATGTTTTGGTTGACGTTATTCATGTGTTGAGAAAATATGGAGTTCGTATTGTTTCGTTGCATGGTCATACGTCATCTTCTGATAGGGCGGTCGCAAATTATGGTTTGATAGTGACTCAGATGTTATCTTTATGCAGTGAGTTGCATCTTGATGATATTGATTATTTTGATGTAGGAGGAGGTTTCTTTGGAGCTGCAGCAAAAGGCATTGATGTTAGCGACAAACCTAAGTATTCTGATTATGCTGATATTATATTGGACACTTGTTTGGAAAATGAATGGTTTCGCAAAGTGCAACCAAATATAGTGATTGAACCTGGAGTATCGGTTGTCGCTAATGTTTTTTCTTATGTTTCCAAAATTTTTCAGACTAAGGAGATCGCCGGACAGAAATTTTTGTCTACTGATGGTACGGTATTTGATGTGAAACCGACGTTGCATAATAATAATCTTCCACATACTTTCTTTACAAAGACGGTCGCTGATGATACATATGTTGCAAGTTTAGTCGGCTCAACATGTATGGAAAAAGATGTGATTCTTTCTAATGTGAGAGTTCCAAATTCAATTAAGGGTGGGGATTATGTAAAAATTGACGGTGTTGGTGCATATACAATTGTGTTAACCCCGACGTTTATTAATTATCTATCGCCTATCGTATCTATAGAAAATTCGGAAGAAATATTGGTTCGTAGACGCCAAACATTGTCAGATGTGACGGCAGTTTATAATAATATCTGATAATAATGCTATTATGAATATCTTATTTACTTGTGCAGGTCGTAGACGTTACTTGCTAAAATATTTTAAGGAGATTATTGGTGACAGTGGAAAAATTGTCGCTGCGGATATGAGTATGAATGCCCCCGCTCTTACTGTTGCTGATGTAAAATTGCAGGTTCCTGGTGTTTATGCAGATAATTATATAGATGTTATTCTAGAATTATGTAAACTGCATGATATTAAAATTTTGATTTCTCTTAATGATTTGGAATTGCCTATATTGTCTGCAAGAAAAGATGATTTCAAGACCGCAGGAGTGGATGTGATAGTGTCGGATCCAGATGTTATTGATATTTGTTTTGACAAATATAAGACAGCACAGTTTATTGAAAATATAGGATTGAAAACGCCTAAGACTTATATTAAGTATAATGATGCTGTAGCTGCTATAAAAACAGGAAAGTTAAATTTCCCATTGATTATCAAACCTCGTTGGGGGTCTGGCTCAATAGGATTGGAGATTGTTGATGATTTAGAAGAGTTGGAGATTGTTTACAGACTTGATCAAAAGAAGGTGAGAAAGTCTATTCTTGCAACCGCATCTTCTGATGACGATTTTTTACTTATTCAGGAAGTTATAGATGGCCCTGAATATGGACTTGACATTATAAATGATCTAAATAAAAATTATCGTGGTGTTTCTGTAAAGCAGAAACTTTCAATGCGAGCAGGAGAAACTGATAAGGCGATAACTGTAGACAATGCTAAATTAAGGGAGATTGGCTCAATTATCGGAAGTAAATTAGGACATGTCGCTAATCTAGATTGTGATGTGCTAGAAAAAGATGGCGAGTACTATGTCTTGGAATTAAATCCTCGTTTTGGGGGTGGTTATCCATTTTCTCATGAAGCTGGAGTAAATGTGCCAAAGGCAATAGTCGATTGGGCTCAAGGTAAGGATGTAGAAGATTCTTTATTTGTGCCAGAATATGGGAAAATAAGTTCGAAATGCGATATCTTACTTAATGTCGGTTGTTGAACGAATTTATTATTAATTGACTGAGTTGTGTATATATACGGAGCAAGTGGACATGGTAAAGTTGTAAAAGAGATTCTCGATGATGCAGGAATTGAAGTGAATGCATTTATTGATGATAATTTATCATTGTCTAATTTTTTTGGATTGCCTGTACTTCACAATTTTGACAATTTGGAACCTGTCATTGTAGGTATAGGTAAATGTGATGTCCGAAGAGATGTTGTCGGACGGTTGAAGTGTAGGTTTGCGACTGCGATACACTCTTCTGCAATCGTTTCTCCTTCTGCTAAAATTGGGGAGGGAACAGTTGTTATGCAAGGAGCTGTGATTCAGGCTGATGTGGTAATTGGTAAGCACTGTATTATAAATACTAAGGCAAGCATAGACCATGAGTGTGAGATAGAGGATTTTGTTCATGTCGCACCTGGTTCCACTATAAGTGGAAATGTTCACATCGGATCTGGCACTTGGGTCGGAGCTGGTACAACAGTGATCCAAGGAATTAAGATTGGGAAAAACTGTTTTATAGGAGCGGGAAGTGTAATTGTCAAGGATGTGCCCGACAATACAAAAGGTTATGGAGTCCCGTTCAAGGAAATTGAAACTCTGAAGTAAAAAAGATAAATATGTCATACGTTCCTGAAAAGATGATATATCTTTGTTTGGCTCACATGTCGGAAAGTGGAGCGGAACAGAAATATGTAAAAGAGGCATTTGATACGAATTGGGTTGTGCCTCTAGGACCTAATGTGAATGCTTTTGAGGAAGACTTGAAGTCATTCTATGGCGGAAAAAATGAAGTTGTGGCGTTGAGCGCAGGTACAGCTGCTGTGCATCTTGCATTGCTTGGCTGTGGTGTCCAACCTGGTGATGAGGTGTTGGTACAGTCGTTCACTTTTTGTGCGTCGTCTCATCCAATCACATATCTTGGAGCAAAACCGGTTTTTATTGGTTCTGAACCAGAGACATGGAATATGGATCCCGAACTTCTAGAAAAAGCTATCAATGACCGTATTTCTAAGACTGGAAAGAAACCAAAAGCAATCATTCCTGTAGCTCTTTATGGCATGCCATACGACTGTGACAAGATAATGTCGATTGCAAATAAATATGGTATTCCAGTCATTGAAGACGCTGCGGAAGGATTCGGCAGTAAGTTCAATGGAAAGTCGTTGGGAACATTCGGAAGGTTCGGAGTGTTGTCGTTCAATGGAAATAAGATGATCACCACTTCTGGAGGAGGTGCGTTAATTTGCGAAAGAGCGGAGGATAAGAATACCGTTATGTGGTATGCCACTCAGGCTCGTGACGCTTATCCTTACTATCAGCATTCCGCAATTGGTTACAACTACCGCATGTCGAATATTTGTGCTGGAATTGGACGTGGGCAGATGACAGTCGTGGACGCACACATCGCTCATCACAAGCATGTACAGTCTCTTTATGAAGAATTGCTGAAGGATGTAAAGGGTTTCCATATTCACAAGCAGCCAGCTGATCCACGTTATGATGCGAATTTCTGGTTGTGTACTGCTACTATAGATCCTGAAGTGAAGATTAAAGGACAGGAAAACGCATATAAAGAGGTCATCAAATCAGCTGTCGGAGGCACGGCAGGAGTAATTAAGGCAGTTGATAGCGCAACTACTGATTGTCAGCCGAATGAGAATGTTGAGGCTCTTCGCGTCTTCATGCTTAGCAAAAAAATTGAATCACGTCCTGTTTGGAAGCCTATGCATAAGCAGCCTGTGTATGCTGGGACTCCTTTCTATACTAATGGCGTAGAGGAAGCTATATTCAAGGTCGGCTTCTGTTTGCCTGCAGGGCCGTACGTCAGTGATGAAGATGTCCATTATATTGTGGATATGATAAAAGAAGCGATTGAGAGGTAGCATGGTTGAAACATCAAAAGAAAGGTCACGTGAGACGGCATTTCAGCTGCTTAGATTTGTGGGGGTTGGAACAATTGCCACTGCGATACAATATGGAGTGTATCTGTTACTGTTGGATTTTTTTAATGAAACTATCGCATATTCAATAGGCTATGTGGTGAGTTTTGTGTGTAATTTTATCTTGACGTGCATATTTACATTCCGTAAAAAAGCAACTACAAAGCGTGGAGTTGGTTTTGCATTGGCTCATTTGATCAATTATGGTTTGCATGTGTTATTGCTCAATGTGTTCTTATGGATGGGGGTTCCGAATAAGTTGGCACCAATACCGGTGTTGTGTATTGCTGTTCCTGTGAATTTCCTCATGGTAAGATATGTGTTTAAGCGTGAATGACGGGCATTTTTGCATGTCTGGTTTATTAAACTCTCTAATCATTGAACGATTGATTTTGAATCGTCTATATTGAAAGGCTCAATCTTATCGATTGGGCCTTTTTTGTTGTTAATAAGTTTTCTATCTTCATATTTGAAATTTTCTTATCTTTGTGAGGTAATATGGAGAAATGATGATTTCAGGGTTGACGCGATATTTCTTGACGATTGGAATGCCGGCCTTATTGGTGTCGTGTAGTCCCAAGGTGAGTTCGTATTTGCCCTATAATCAGTCAAGTTGTCGCACTATAGTCAATAAAGGCGACTATTATGATGATTTTGCAGTGGTGAAGATGCCGACTCCAGTCGCTTACTATTACCGTAAGCATGCCAAATTCCGTGAGATTGAATATCATCGTGAAGTCGGATATGATGGCATTTGTGAGAGTAGGCGGGTGTTGCGCACAAGAGAGGCGAAAGATGGTTTCAACTATATTGCAAAGACGGTGATGGATTCCTTGAGCAATGCGGATTTTGTCAATATCTCCGTCGACGGGAATCTGGTGAGAAGTGAAAGGGATGTATATAAACTATTGCGGTTGCGCAGAAAGGATATTGTTGAGGTAAATCACGAACCTAAGAAACGTGAGATTTGTATTATAACAACAAAGTGATTAAGATGAGTATGAAGAGAAATATATTGTGTGTTATTCTTGCTTTGGTGGCGTCTGTTTCCGCTGCCTTTGCTGATGTGGTTGGCAGCAGTACTGGTTTCCTAATCAGTAACGATGGAAAGATCGTGACGGATTACGCCTTGGTCAGCAATGCAAAGTCTATTGTGGTATATGGTTTGGAAAAATCGTTTTCTATGGCATATAAAGCGAAGGTGGTTCGTGTCGATTTGGAAAATGATATCGCTGTAGTTCAGGTGGATAAGCAAATAGAGACACTTCCGTATGTTGTTTCAAAGGGGCAGGTAAGGCCAGATAGCGTTTCGGTTGTGTCGTATCCTTTGATCACAAAGTTTAAGACGAACACTTTCACTACCAAGTCGAAAATTAATATGCTTGGCAAATTGTTCATGTTGGACAATTCTATAGAAAAGGGAGCTGAGGGATCTCCCGTCTTCAACTCAAAAAATGAACTTATCGGTTATCTATGCAAAAATAATCTTGGCGAAATCAATCTGATGCGTACATTGAATGCACTGCCAGAATTGGGAGCTGCAAATATGGCTGTCGGCAATATTGACGATGCGGTGTGTATGGTGACCGCTTACGATGAAGAGGTTGAAGTGCAGACTTCTACTTTCAATACAACAGTGACAGAAGTACCTCAAATTCCGCAAAGACCGAAATTGGAGATTGATTTTGGTATGGTGACTGTAGCGGGTGGCAAATTTATGATGGGAGAGAAACGTGAGGTTGAGGCTACGGTAGACACCTTTAAGATTGCAAAATATGAGGTGACTCAGGCACAGTGGAATATGGTTATGCATTCAAATCCTAGCCCAATAAAAGGAGACAACCTTCCTGTGTACAATGTCTCTTGGAAAGATGCACAGGCTTTCATCACAAAGTTGAATGAAATGACGGGCAGAAACTACCGTCTTCCTAAAGAGGCAGAATGGGAGTTTGCGGCGAGAGGCGGAGTGATGACAAAGGATTTTCAATACGCTGGATCAAATGAGATTGATGAGGTAGGCTGGTATCGAGACAATGCGAATGCAAAGCCTCATCCCGTCGGCACAAAGAAGGCTAATGAACTAGGCATTTACGATATGACAGGAAATGTGTCGGAGTGGTGCGCTGATGATTTCAAATATCTAGAGCCTCAGGTGAAGAAGGATTTTTATTATGCTAATACAGACACATTCTCGCTTTATAAGATAGACGAGGGTGATAAAATAAAAAATAAACTTATTGAAGGACGCAAGGTGATGAAGGGAAGCGGTTATTTCCACGAGAAATCACGTTGTGGTGTGGCTTACCGTCGTGCATGTTCGCCAACGGATAAGTACACATTCGGATTCAGACTTGCGGAATAAACAAAGACATACAAAGTACATTTTTATTATGAATATTTGGTTTGAGTGTAAAGTCGTCTACCGTAAGGATGACGAAAATGGTAAGAGTACGAGAGCGACTGAAGTTTATCTTGTAGAGGCGTTGAATTTCTCAGAGGCGGAAGACAGAATTAGCCGTGAGGTGGCTCCATTCGGAGAGTTTACTGTGGCAAGTATCAAAAAGTCTCCGATCAACGAGATTTTCCCGAATGAGGAGGGCGACAAGTGGTATAAGTTTAAGGTCGCTTTTGTGACAATTGATGAGGTCAGCGCGAAGGAGCATCGAGCAAATTCCAATATCCTTGTGATTGGAAATGATTTGATGAACGCTGCCGACCATCTGATTGAGAATATGAAGGATTCAGTTTCAGATTATGAAATTGTAAGCATCACAGAAACTTCTATTCTTGACATTTTCCCATACACGATGGACGACAACAGTGATGCCGATTTGACACATCTTCCTAAAGAAGACGGATCGGATGATGTGATAGAATAGAATTTTGAATTATTGGATATTATGGCAATCAAGGATAGAATAGACGAGGTAAAGTCTAAATTGAAGCCAGGCACACAGCTCGTTGCTGTGTCGAAATACCATTCGAAGGAGGCAATCCAGGAAGCATACGACACTGCCGGACAGCGTTTGTTCGCTGAAAGCCATGCACAGGAACTGGTAGGCAAGTATGAGGCGTTGCCAAAAGATATCAAGTGGCATTTTATCGGTCATTTGCAGACCAACAAGGTGAAGTATATAGTTCCAATTGTTGATCTGATCCATAGTGTGGATAGCGAGCATCTGCTTGCGGAAATAGACAAACAGGCAAAGAAGTGCGGTAGGGTAGTTAGATGTCTGCTGGAGGTCCATATTGCCGAGGAAGAGACTAAATACGGATTCTCTTTTGAAGATGTCAAAGCACTTTACGACAGCAATGCGTTGGCTAAATATGAGAATGTGGAGGTTGTAGGCCTGATGGGAATGGCAACAGCCACTGATGATAAGGAGCAGATCAAACATGAATTTGAACAGTTGTCTTCTTTCTATCATTCGGCTCAACTTACATTTGCTCCTAATTTCAAAGAGTTGTCGATGGGAATGAGTGGCGACTATGAGATAGCCACTCTGCTTGGAAGCACGCTTGTACGTGTTGGAAGCTTCATCTTTGGCAACCGTGTCTATAATTAATATTCTAAGTGTTGTTAGATAATGGCGACGGGCGTGTGCTTGCCGCCTTTTTATTTTTGTCGCATGAAAATATTTAAGAAATATATACTGCCTTTTTTGATTTTGTATACAGTTTTGCCGATTATATTGGCAGTAGTTGTTGTATGGATGAATGCAAACGGTTATGCTCCAGTGGCAATGTCTGAGTTTCAGTTCATTTTGACGTTTGTGGTTTCTGTAGCAGTTGCTGGATTGTTGGGTTATGCTGTCATGAGTCTTTGCAAAAATATTAAGGCTGTCTACGCAAATATATCCAAACAACCTCTGTTGGTGGTGTGTGTGGGAGAAGGTTTGTTTTGTGCAAATTCCATGATCGCAAATCTTTTTGACGGACTTGTATTGGGATCACTTATTGTGATATTCCCATTGGCTTTGTATGCAATAAAGACAATGCGCGATATAAAGGAGATTCTGTCGTGATGTTTGTCAAGTACGATTTTTGAAAAATCTCTTGCCCCATTCTCCCCAACCATTTAGGTCTGCAACATTCTCGTTGTGAAATAGGGTAGTGAAATCGCCTCCTATGGCATTGCTGCTTTTTTTGAGTGTGTCAATGTATTGGTATGCTGCATCTACGTTTAGTTTCATGTTTGAACGTAGCGTTTTGTCCATCACTATGAGCGGATGGATAGTTAATTTTGATTCTTCCTCTTTTTCGATATTGTAGAATGAGAATGGTCTTGATGTCCCTGCACGATATCCTGCTACATTTGAATATGCCATTGAGTAGTCATCAGTAAAACCGAATTGTTCCAATCTGTCGTAACCGTATGGTAGAGCGAAGTTCAAATAGTGGAAACGACATTTTGAGACTTGTCTGCCTAAGCATTTTTCCAATATCCACTTCTCTAATTTTAATGCTGTGTCATTTGTCGCTGCTCTATAAGATATGTGCAGCCCCACTATGATTTGCTTGTCTATCCTTTGTTTTGCTTTCCAGTAGCGTATGCTTGGAATGATAGTCTTTTTGTCGAATTTGCCGTAGCATCCGCAGTGAAAGAAAATCACATTGTTGGGATTCTCATCAGCAAGACGCTGGCTTACTTCTTCAATATTAAAAAAAGGATCATCTTCGATGTGTAGCAGAGATTTCCATCTTTTGACAACATCTTTCCAGTTCCCTTTTATTAAGTCTTTCGCGCTGGTCAAAATATGTCTGACAATTCCTTTGTTGCGAAAAGCATAGATATTGTCCACGTCTACTGTTGTAAGATTTTCAGGTGTGTGTTTGGAAATCTCAATTCCGAATTTGTCGTTCAGGGTGCGACGCAATTCTTCCACCCATTTGTCTACAACTGGAGTCTCCAGCAATCCTTGTTTGAATAGAGTGCTGTTTTCTGGCATGTATCGTCCATGCTTGTCTGTCGCATTTTCTCCATACTCTTCGTATCTGGAAATGAGGTAGAAGACAGCGGAAAAGATGTCGAATCCAAACTCACATTCGGTGGGGAACAGATGTTCTCCATCCCATTCCGGTGTGACGTCGCAGATGCCATGCTGATGGATTAAACCTTGCGGAGTAATGTTTATGGCATTGTTGACGGTGGAATTTGTATAGTTGATGACGGTATCATTCGCGTCTGCTTTGATATCATTGGGTTGACATATTTCAAATTCAATGTTAAGCCAACGGTTGAATATCTGTCGGCAAACGTATTCCAATCTGTTGCTGTGTGATGCGATGATACGGATCATGATTCTTTGTGTTTATTCCAAAGCACCCTTGTCGGAGAAACTGTAATATTCGTTGTTTGCTATTATGATATGGTCGACAAACCTTATCCTCATCAGTTGGCATCCGCGGTATATTTCGTGTGTCGACTTGATATCCGCTACGCTTGGAGTGGTAGATCCGCCTGGATGGTTGTGAGCCAAAGCTACGGCGGTGAATCCCTGGAGCAATGCTTTGCTGACAACGGTTCTCACATCTAGCAATGTGCAGTCGAACGATCCTTTGGAGATACATTCAATCTTGCGGATATTTCCGGCACCGTCGATCAAGGCTAAATGGACCTCTTCGCTGGCACAGTCTTGGAGCCCGGGCGCAAATGCCTGATACAGATCAGCGCTGCTTTTCACTTTTCTATACGAGTCAACCTCTTTGCGTCTTCGCGTCGCCAACTCCATTGCCGCGGCAATTGTCAGCGCTTTGGCTTGGCCGATTCCTTTGAATCTGCACAGGTAGTTGACATCCCGCTTTGCTAAGACACCTAGTTTGCCCTCTGCGTCATTCATTATCTCTTCACACAGCTCAATGACATTCTGTCCCGGTGTGCCAGAGCCTACAAGTATGGCGAGCAATTCCGCATTCGTCAATGCGTCTGCTCCCGAAGACAGGAATTTCTCTCTTGGCAGAGCCTCCTTTTTTATGTTCTTCAATGAAGAATTTTTAGAGGAGATTTCCGTCTGGCAAATTTCATCCTGCTCTTCAAATTCTTTTTTTGCTGTTACTAATCTCAATGTTTTATCTTTTTATAATTCTCCTACAGACGCGAGATTGTTCACGAGAGTGTTGGAGTACATCTCCAGCATTTTCGATCTCAAAAACTCCTCGTCTTTGTTTTCCAAATCTATTTTGTTGATCTGTTCTTCCAAGTAGTTGTCGAAAGTGTTCTTTTCGATAGTCGAGTACTTGTCTTTGAATCTGTCGGTTCCGAATCTTTCGTCGTATGCCACATAGTTGCCAGGGAAGAAGCGGTAGGCTTTGTGGATTGCTCCATCAATAAGTTTTGCCACTTTTTCAATCACTTGCTGGCGGTCGTCATCATCGTTCACTAGTTGGTCGATCAATGGAGTGATAGTCTTTGTGACTTCATAATGGATTCTTCCTTTATATCCACGAAGACCGGTATTCATGTTTATGATGTCGTCTTGTGCGCTCTTCTTGAAATCCGGATCATCACGTTTCTGCTGGAATTCTTTCGCCTTTAGGAAATCGCATGCGTCATACTCATAGCAAATAGCTATCGGAGTTATGTTCAAATCCATGAATCCCTGCTTTACGTTTTCGCTACTCATGTTGAGCATCTTCAAAAGGCTCTCCTGCATCACGTCGTTGCTATCCTTGGCACGTCCTTCTCTTTGGGCGATCCATACAGATGATTTGTTCTCTGTGATCATAGAACGGATATATGTAGACATTTTCTGAGAAGACATGAATATCTCACGTTTTGTGCCAGAACGGTTGACAATCAAACTCTTATTGATTTTCATCAGGTCTGTGATCCATGGCTTGGAGCATAGGTTGTCACCGATCGCATTCTGAGAAGTCTGGATGCCCTTTGCAATAAGTTGCACGTTTAGCAACGCAGCATCAAGAATGATGTCGCGGTGGTTTGATATGAAAAGATATTTTTTGTCGTTTGTTAAAGCGTCAATGCCATTGTTAGACAATCCATCAGATGTGTTCTCCACAAGGTTGCCTAAGAAACGAGTCATGATGATTTTCTGAAAGTCATCAGCAGTCTTGATTTGTTTCACTTTCTCCACGATGGCATCTGGGTCAGCGTCAGGGAAAATGTATGGCAGTACCTTTACAAATTCTTCATTGTTGCAAACACGTTCGATCGCATCCGCAATTTCAGAATCATAATACGGACGCATGTCGTCAAAATTGAATTCTGTTTCCATTATATTGTTTTTGACTTTTCTTTTAAATATAACACTGATTCCGGGCCGAGGTTGAATAGCAGATCCACTATGCTTAATCCGTCGGTAAACCCAAACTTCTCCGCAAACATTTGGTAGTAGGGTTTTGAACCTGTGTCTGTATTTTCTTTTTTAGGGTGAAACAGTTCTCTTGCATCTTCGATTCCTGCTTCGCCTTCGAAATAACTGTCTGTTGTTAAGATTTCTCTTTTCATTCCAAGCGCGTCAAGAGTAAACTCAAGCAGTAGCATGTTGAAATCAAACAGATACTTCTCTTTTTTCTCGTAAATGGCATGTATGTCGTCTTTGTAGTACTCAAAGAACGGTGTGGAGTTGTAACTCGTCTCCATCGCTCTCAGGTGCAGACGGCGCCATTCTTGTCCATAGGATATGCAAATGTCTCTTATCTTTGTCTTATCCGTATGTTTCTCGACTGGTATGCTTAAATCCATGACTCCGCTTTCTGTCTGGATGCGGCATCTGTTCCTGTATGTCTGTTTGACATAATGGTCGTGCTGCTCCACAAGAATTTTGTCGTGAGCATAGATTTTTGCGTAATAGTCTACTGGCGCGAAATATGCTGATTGCAACACTATCATCTTATCGTTTCTTTTGTTTTGGTGGATAAGATGTCGGAGGTCGCTGACTGTGCAATGGCAATTTGCCAATCACCCAATCTTCTTCGTAATCCCAGTTGGCTGATACTGAAAGTGGTTTTTCAAAGAAGTAGACCTTCTCTGGTTGTTTTAAACCATTGTAGTCTCCTGTTGTCCAGTCTCCATTTTTATCTGTGTCGACGATTAGGCGTGCGGCATAGGATCCAGGGACAACATTGATGAATTCCACTTTGTTATCTTTAGGGTATTCCCGTCGTACTATTTTTTCTTTGTCTACGAGCTCTACAAACACTTCTCCTGTTGGTACGTTTCCCAATTTAAGGATTATGTTTGCGTATTCTTTCTTCTCTTTTCTTCTGAATGACAATCTTGTAGAGTCGCTTTCCAAACTATAGATGTCTCGTGCCTTGCCTGAGTCTACAACGACTTCATATGATACACCTTCTTCCCAATTTCCTTCCAGTTTGTATTTCCTGCCGCAACTGTCTGCCGCAACTATTGTGAAAGGCAAAGGTTTCTTTGTTGTGTCTTTCTTCTCATGTATAGCCAAGGCTTGTGCCTTGAAATCGAATGTCGGAGTCTCAAATTCAATCTCTGGAGCACTTCCAATTTCAACTGTTTTTGAGATGGCTATTTTTAATGCTTCTTTTTTCTTTTTAGCATCTCTTTCTTCTCTTTTGCTGACTTTCACTTTTTTGTAGATGCTTGTCACAGTATCGGTTTGCGTTACAAAAGCACCAACAGAATCGGTCGCTATATATGTCATTGCGAATTCCAAAGTGTCTAGCTTCACAATGTTGGTGTCTTTTATCCAATAGTGGATAGTGTCAGTTGTCACACTTGGCTCCGCTATATACCAGTCTGTGGAATTTGGAGTGAAGTTTGTCGGTTTGATCGACGGATTTTGTTTTTGCTTTTTGTCGTTTGTGAAGTAGAGTGTGATTTTTCTTGCCTCACTTCGTTCTGCTTTTTTGAAAGCCTGAAACGGCACGTCTTTTGCAAACAGACGCATTTCAATTGAGTCTGGCAAATAGTGCGGACGTTCTTTGCATACGATGCTGTCCACAATTAATGTGTCAGTACGGACGTTGCTTGGCTCAAGTCCAAGCAAGGAATCTCTGTCGACGGTTTTCCATGTAGTGTCGCATCTCTCCACCATTTTCTTTCTTGGCTGGATTATTGTGTCGATCCATGCTAGACTTTCTCCTGGCGCGTCGTATCTGAAATTGGTGTTGTCATCCTTCACCGCACACAGATGGTATGGCTTTTCTTTTAAGCCACGAAGAATGAATCTTCCACTTTTGTCGGTTCTGGTGATCCTTTCGAATTTCTTTGTAGCCAATGTTGTGTCTGTCCAATCAGAATATACTCCGATTGTGATATTTTCCTGTGGCACAAGCGTGTATGCATCCACCACATTGCCGGAAATGCAGAATGAGTCGATTTGATTTCCCGTCGCAAACTCAAAATAATAGTTTCTTATTGGATTGTTTTCGCGGAAATCTCCGATTCTGTCACCGAAATCAATGATGTATGTGGCGTCTTTTTCCAGTGAGTCTTTGAATGTGATGCTTACTTTCTTTCCCACACTCTTGATTTCTGGAGCCAACTCCATAGGAGGAGACACAATTACATCTTGAGCATCTTTCAAGACTACATATTCGTCGAATATGATTTCAGCTTTTTGTGGTTTTGCATTTACCGCACTCCTTTTTGGTGTGCTGAAAATGTATTTTGGTGGAGTCATGTCTCGTGGGCCTCCTTGTGGTCCGCTACCCATGTTGGCACAAGAATGTATGCCTGCAATTCCAATTGCCGACATCATCAAATATGCTATTTTCTTTAGGTACTTCTCCACCATTTATTCAATTTGTTGCAAATGTAATGCTTTTTCTTCTTATTGACAAAAAATACTTTGACGTGAAAAGACGTTATTATTTTTTTATGTCTCCGATCACTGCCATTTCACATTTTCCACAGTCGAAAGCAAGTGAGTATTCTGCTCCATCAGATCCAACTAATTTGAGCGGTTGTCTGAATTTTGACGCTTCTATGACGTTGTCTTTCAGACAAATGCCTAATTCAAATCTCATGCAGTATTTGCAACGCATAAGTTCAGCTTTGTTTTTGGGCTCTCGTTCATAGCTCCATGCAGGATTGGCAATCCCGCATCCTTCCATGAATTTTTTAGCTTGTGAATTGTGGACGTTCAATCTGTAGTCGTTTGTGTTTGAAGGAAAATCTAACTTTTCTTCCATAGGCAGACGTGGCTCACGCTTCCAAGCGGACAGTTTGTTGGATATCAATTCGTTGATGAGTGACCTTCGCCATTCGTTGAGTGTGGACATTGCGAAGAAGTATGGATTTTGGGTGTCAATCTTCACGTCTGTCACACGGAATGGTGTGCCTCCTGTTTTCTTTAGTGTCTTTATGATGTTGTCGTTTGCCATCTGTGGGTTTTGTGCCAAATTCTTTTGGCTGGCAAATGACATCTTTGCGTTGTCTCCTGTGGCATCAGTGATTTCAAGTGCGAAGCCGTCCGTGGTCTCTTCCAACACTATTTGAGCGTCTATTTGACGGCTGCATATGTCATTTGTCACAGCCGACTCGTAGCGGATGTCGTAGTTGCGGAATAGTTTTGCGTCTGGTTGCACACGTATTCCTGCAGGCAAATCAATATTGTTTCCTTGGGCTCTGTTGGCACGGAATCCGATAAGATCCCCGTTCTTGTCGACGTAGCAGAATCCGTCTCCGTTCGCAAGTGTGATTTTGTCTGCCAAGTTTATTTGCAGAGTGGATCCTTTTTGAAAAGATGTTGTGCCGACGAATTCCCCCATTGATTTAGGGGTGTATATGTTGGCCATTTTTTCTCGTTTGCCACTTAGATTGTATGTTGTGAGTCCACGGTTGAATATCTTGTGCAGATTTGGCTCGAACCCGTATCTGCTTGTGCCGTGGCTCATTCTATGAAATTCTTCGTTTTTGGAAATAAAATCGTCTATTATTCTTCTATAGTAGGCGACGGTGGTTTTTACGTATGTGAGGTCTTTCAGCCTGCCTTCTATTTTGAAAGTAGACACTCCTGCTTTAATCATTTCAGCAAGATGTTTCTCCGCGCTGAAGTCTTTCAACGACAGTAGATATTTGTCTTTTGCAATTGTTTTCCCGTCGGCATCATATAAGGAATATTTCATACGGCATGGCTGTCCGCACTCACCTCTGTTCGCACTTCTTCCGAGCATACGTTGGCTCATATAGCATTGTCCGCTGTAGCTTACGCAAAGAGCACCGTGGATGAATGATTCAAGCCTCACATTGGTATGCGACGCTATATGAGCCATGCTTTTGATGTCGGTCTCTCTTGCCAGCACTACTTGCTCGAATCCGCATTTCTCCCAGAATTTCACTTTGTCGAGATTCCTGTTGTCCATCTGTGTGCTTGCGTGCAGCGCGATGGGTGGCAGGTCTGCTCGGAGCAATCCGTAATCCTGGATAATCAGCGCGTCTACTCCAACTTTATATAATGACCAGGCCAATTTTTCTGCCTCTGCAAGCTCGTCGTCTGTAAGGATTGTGTTGAGAGCGACGTAGATGCGCGCGTTGTAGATATGGGCAAACTCCACAAGTTTGGCTATATCCTCCAGACTGTTACCTGCCGCACTTCTTGCCGAGAATGCGGGACCTCCGATATATACTGCATCGGCACCATATTTGATTGCCTCGATTCCGTGTCCGGCTTCACGAGCTGGAGCCAAAAGTTCAATATATTCGCGTCCGACCATTATCTCAACCTATTTTGATAATTGCCACTGTTTTTCAGATAGTGCACGAGCAGTCCAACGCAAAATACACATAGAGGAAGAGCCACGAATATTGCTGTCAGTCCATTTCCACACATTGTGTCGTAGATTCCGTGAAGCACGGCAGGAATGACGAGAGCAAGTGCCCATAAAGCTCGTCTGTAGCGAGGGTATAGCACGGCAAAACTGATGAAGAATCCTCCGATCGCGCACCATATAGCATGGATGAATGGAAGACTTGTCAGACGGGCGATATCCATCAGGAATCTTTCCGAACCGTCTAACTTAATATTCTCTGTCATTTGGTATTGCACTCCTTCATATACTCCGAATGCAAGTCCGGAAATTAATCCGTAGAACACCAACGTCTGCGGCACCAATGGCTTTTTTGTCTTTTTCACAAGCCATATAAGGGGTAGCATTTTTGCAAATTCCTCTGTGAATCCCACTCCGAAAATAAAGCCGATAAGTCGGAACATCATTGGGTATTCTTGGTTCGTGGCTCCATAGAAAAAGTTAAGATTGGGCAATCCGAACGCGTCCCATGCCACAAACACGATCGCCTGCATAAGGAAAAAGATAGTCACACTTGTTTTGGCTGTCACCTGTGGCGATTTGAACATATAGTTGAAGAAACTCCACCACACTACAGAGAAGTATAGGGAGATGCAGTAATATGACAGCCATCCGCTGGGGACAAAGTATGCGGCTACAAGCGGAAACAGACCAATACAGGCAAGCACAAGCAGACGGGTGTCGCTTTTCCACGTTTCTTTCTGCTTTAATTCTTTCGGGAAAAGCAGGTCCTTGGAAATATGTTTCAACTGGCTCATCAGACTTCCTGCCTCGTCCACTTTGACGGATATGTTGTTGTCGTCCAACACGTCGCGCACGACAACGAACTCATTGGCTTCTTTTGCGGTGTTGACGGAAGACAATTTGTCGCATTTCAGCACTTTGCCGGCCTTGACAAGACTGGTCAGATCCGATAAATCATATGGTCCGAACGGATTTCCGTTGCGATAAACATAGTATTCCATAGAAAGCTCATTAATTTTTGTGCAAAGATAAAATTTTTATGGTATTCTGCTATAAAGGAGACGTATAGTCTAACTGATTTCTATTTCATGAAGTCAATCAGTGTGCTGTAGATAGGCACTTGTCGCAACATCTCTTCATTGCCTACAACAAACAGTTGTTTCCTTGCTCTTGTGAGAGCCACATTCAATTTTCTGTCGATTGTCTTGCCATTTTCTTCAATCGCATCACACACAAAATCGAGCTGGTAGTCTTGGTTGACACAGAAAGAATAGATGATGATGTCCATCTGGCCGCCTTGGTAGCGCTCCACGGTGTCGACAACAATCCCGTCTGCCACTTCCGCTTCTTCTAGCTTGTGACGGATCTTTGCGATTTGGCTGCGATAGCCGGTTATCACACCTATTGTCATGTCGGCGTCTGCGATTCCGTTCTTCTTCCTCAATTCCACGCAAGCTTTCACAATCTCTGTCACAATATTTGCCTCGCTGTCGTTTGTCTTGCCGCTGTTGCTTCCCAAATCCCTTTCCGACGGGATATATGCCATTCTTCTGGTAGCCACCAGCGTCTCCCAGCGATTGTTTTTGTCGTAGTTTTTGTAATAATTGAAAGACTCATTTTGCCAATCTGCCACTGTGTGCAGCTCTCCGTTGTAGAACTGGTCGTTCGGAAATTTGCAGATTTCGTTGTGCATTCTTCCCTGACCTCTCAAAGTGTCCCATGCACAATCGTTGCCAGAGTCTCGGTTTAATCGGAACAGCCTTTCAAACAGAGAGTTGCGACGGTTTGTCAATCCTATGTTGCGAAGATCCTCGTCTTCCACTTTCGATTCGTTTTCCGATTGAGCCACGACGGCTGGCAATTGTTTGTGGTCGCCGATCATGATGAATTTCTTGATTCCGTACTCTCCAAGTCGGGTCTGCTCGGATAGCAATCCTATGATTTGAGGCTCGAGAATCTGTGATGCTTCGTCTATTATCGCCACGTCGAAATTAATAATGTGGAATATTTCTTTGTTGGAGAGCATGGCTGTTGTTGTGCCGACGTACACTTTGTGGCTGCGGATTTCTGCGGTCACTTCCTGAGGTGTGGTCATGTTTTTTATCCGTTCAGACAAAATGTTAGGCAGAAACCGTTTGTCAGCATTCAGTCTGCTGCCAATTCTGATAAAATCGATGTTTTTCTCGCTACGGTTCAATGAGTTGCATATCTCGTCTACAGCACGGTTGGTGTATGCCATAAGTAGGATTTTCCCGTCGTCTTCATAGAATTCCTCCACCATAGATTTGAGTGCGAAAGATGTCTTGCCTGTGCCTGGAGGTCCGGCAAGAAGGAAATAGCTGTCTGTCGACTTTGCTTTCTCCACAATACGGTTGATGTCGTCGTTGGCATATACGCCACGGCGGTGAATGTCAGTAGGCTTTGGTAACGTCTCGCCAAGAAGAAGACGTTTCCTTTCCGGTTTTGTGTTGATGAATGTGTACAGCCCGGAGTAAAGGTTTGTGAAACTTGACTCTATGAAGTCTCTTTCGATGGCGAAAGTCATGTCTTTGCGAAGCACGGTTGGGTTTCGTTGCGTCTGACGCATATTGATACGCAGAGTGCAGTTCGTGATTTCTGCGATGGTTCCACGAAGCACTAATTTGTTGGTTGCCAAATCGGTATCGTTCTGCCTCTCATAAATTACAACGATGTCTCCAACACGGAAAGACGCTGTGTATTCGTCGTTTGGAGTCCGGTCGAACACAACATACGGTTCTGCCGTGTCGATGGCTATTTCTCTAGGGCGAAGATCAAAAATTATATTTCCAGACTCTTTTTTCTCTTCAAGAGACTCTCTCCAGCAAGATGCGAATCCGTAGTGGTTGCGACGGGTTCCGCTTCCTCCTGTCTTAGCGTAATCCTGCTCTTTTGCGATGAATCCGAGCATCGAGTAGAAATATTTTTGCTCCAATTGGGAGGATGAGTCTATTGTATGACGGAATTCCTCAATCTTTGGCACGATGAATCCGCTAACAATTCGTTCGCTTCTTACTTTGTCGTAATTGGGAATCATATATTGAGGAGTGATCCACGACACTATTCGTCTTACGTCATCGACGCTTTTTGCATTGGCAAGCAGATGCTCGTAGCAGACTATGCGGTTGCGCAGGTTGAGAGCCTCCGAAATGTTTTTCAATGTGCATTTCGCATAACGGAGATTGGCTCTTTTCTCGTAAGGATATTTAGTGTAAAAAATATAGGTTTTCAGTTCATTGAACGGAATTTGCAGCACACGTTGCACTATTGCCTGATATAGGAAAGCCTGGGTGATATGATTGTCAGCGATCAGATCCAATTGAGTCTCAGGGAATTTGCTTTTCCCGCTTTTCATTTCCACCACAGCATAGTTGCCTTTTGCCTGATGCAGTAGGTCGAGACGTCCGGACAAACCGAGTTGGTCGCAGAAGAAAGTAGGTTCGAGAAGAACGTTCTCTGTTGATATTCCCACTTCAGGGAAAATAGTCTCCACAACATTTTTGATATTGTTATAATGAGACTCTGCATCGGCAATCCATGAGTCGTAGTCGTCTTTGTTTTGCAATTCCTCACATGTGCTGATGGATAGTGACGACTCAAGGAACGCTTCGTTAATGAGAGTCTTGAAGTCGACGGTGCTTTTGTCGTGGGCATGGATGAGACGGTCGTGGAAATAGTTGGCTATGTTTCCGAGAAGCATTGCTTTCGACGTCTTTGCTCGCATCAGTTTTTTGAACAGATGTTCAAGCGGGTTGGGTCCGCACGGAGTGACGCAATCGGCGATGGAGCTACACTCCATAAGATAGTCTGGGTTGATTATAATGAATCTTGGGCAAAGGTCTCCGTTTGGCTCGACAGTGCTGTCTATAAGATTTACAATACAGCCATTCCAGACCATGTTTGGGGTGATGGCAAAATCGCTGTTTTGCCCTATCACATTGATTTTCACCTTTACTTGTGTGTATTCTTCTGCGTCTTCCTTGTAGCCTGTGATGTATTCGTAGTCGCAATGTGTGGCCACAATGCGTAAGTGGCTGATTCGATCTGTATGTCTGTATTCATCTGTAGTCCATGAACCGCTCACTACTTCCAGATCTCTTTTTTGTGATTCAGAGAGTTGCTCTCCGAACATCAGAGATACAAACAGAGCCAGCGCAATATAGTCTTCTCTGTATTGTTCGGCAGAGATCGCGGCGTTGTTGCGCATGGAGTTTATCGCGTCGGCACGGAATTTCATTATTCTCTTGCGCATGGCGATATGCACGTTTTGTTTGTCTAAAAGAAATGTCAGTCTGGCATATTCAGTGGCGAAACGAATATTGTCGTCTGCGGTTAGTTCCTTGCAGATAGACTCAAAAACAAAAAACAGGTTTTTGTATTTTTTTGATACAATATCCGTAGATTTTTCGATCTCCTCTATTTTATATATGTATGAGCTGTTCATAGTGTTAAAAAATCTTTTTTTCTATCTTAAAAAATCTTACAAAGGTAAGATATTATTTTCACTTCATTATATTTGCATAAAAGATAAACGGAACCGATAAGGCGATGTTGATTATGTTAATGATAAAATTGATACGACCATGAAAAATAAATTGTTTTTAATAGTCCTAAGCATTGTAGCAATGCTTGCTATGTCAGAGTTAACTTTCGCACAGCGCTCACGTAATGGTGGAGCTCCACAGCATACGTCTGCGCCAGCAAACAATAATCGTGGTGGACATGCATCGGCAGCACCAGCGAACAGAGGTGGTAATCATGCGGCAGCACCTGCTCACGGTGGCGGACATCGTCCAGCAGCACCAGCAAGAGTAGAGCACGGACCACGTCCTGTGCATCATGCACCAGCTCATCATCATGCACCGGCTCCAGCAGCACATCATCATGGTCCGGCACCTGCGCCTCACCATCATCATGCACCTGCTCCGGTACATCACCATCATCATCCAGCACCAGTGCATCACCATCATCGTCCTGCACCGGTAGTGCATCATCACGCTCCGGCTCACCACCATCGTGTGATTCATCGTCCACACCCAGTGTACCATCATGTGCGTCCTGCTGTGGTTCACACATTCTTGGTTGGCGACTACACTTACTACTATGGTAATGGAGTGTACTATGTATACGATCCAGTATATGGATACGAGGAAGTCGCATTCCCAGAGAATGTCTTCTTCACAACTCTTCCTTACGGAGCACGTTTGTCTCGCGTAAATGGAACAACTTATTATGAAGCTGGCGGAATGTGGTTCTTGCCTGTGGCAGAAGGCTACATGATGGTAGAGCGTCCGATTGCAAGAGCTCAGATAACCATTCCGGTTCCTTCATTGCGTTTCTATGCCTCATTTAACTAACCCAGAACAACGATATTTTATTTCAATGGGGAGTCAGCCAGGTCTTGCTTGGCTGACTTTTTTGTTCTGGCTTCATTTGGCGACGCGTTATCATAAGTCAGTCGGCAATATTGCGTCTTCATAATGCTCCACATACATGCCTTTGTTGTCGAAACCTCCTTGCATCACAATGATGACGACGTCTAATCGGAAATTTGAGTTGACCTGCATCTTTCTGATGTACAAGTTGACCGCGTTTACAAAATTTCTGATTTTGCTTTTGCTCATGCTTGTACGAGGGTCGATGTAGTCGGAATATCGTGTTTTGACTTCGACAAAGACGAGAGTGTCACCGTCTAGCGCAACAATGTCAAGCTCGTTGTTGCCACATCTCCAATTTCTTGCAATGATTTGATAACCTTTTCCTTCGAGAAATTCCACGGCAAAGTTTTCGCCGTTTTTGCCTAATTCGTTGTGTTCTGCCATAATCCTATAAAATTAATTGTAATTGACGGTGCAAAAGTAATCATATTTTTTATGTTGAAAAAAATCGGTTGCTTTTTTTATGACAAAAAAGTGAATTTTGATAAATTTGCATAGATAAATAGTTAGAAAATGCAAAAAAACGGGATTCAGAAGGAAATATTCAGGAATTGTGGAAAGGAGAATATCAAGATAGAAAATGACGGTGTTTTATATGGATTATGGAATGTTTGCCAGATACCAATAATGTCGTCGCCGGAAAGATTGCCTCTTTTCTTCTATGGGTTTTGCATATCAGGAGAAGCAGATTTGGAAATCGACATGAAGCCATGCAAATTTTCAAAGGGAGACATTGTGCGAATCAGGATGGGGCAGACTTTGCTTGTTAAATCCGTAAGTGAGGATTTCAATTCAGTGCTTTTCTTTTTCGACAGACGTGTGATTTCCGGTTTTGTCTCTGGATTAAAAGTGCCTTTGGGCAATACGAATCCGATATTCAAGACGTCTGAAGAGTTGTACGGGTCGATGCTTTTGTATCTTAATTTTGTCAAGAGCCGACTTGATTTATGCAAGACAGAGAAAACGGCATATTTAAGAGCAGCGTGTGAGTTTTTGATGAAGGCGATGCTTTGTGAGGTGTTGAATGAAGTGTCAAAGTCGTGTGTGGCACAGGAGAAAGGATCTCGCACACAGGAAATATTCCTTAAGTTCTCGTCTATGGTGAAAGAGAATTTCAAGAAGACGCGAAATGTGAAATATTATGCCGACCAACTGTGTATCACTCCTAAGTATCTTTGCAAAATAGTGTCGGAATGTGTCGGGTCGTCTCCAAGCCAGTTTATAGACTCATTGGTCATGACAGAGGCCAAACAGATGCTTCGCACAAGCAATCTTTCAATTCAGCAGATATCTGAGGCTTTGAATTTTCCAAATCAAAGTTTTTTCGGACGATTCTTCAAAACTCATGCCGGAGTTTCTCCTGGAGCGTATAGGAATGAAAAATGCTGAATACAAAATGGCTGTTGATTTGACATTTGTTGCCATCGTTTAGACCATTTGTCGGAAATATGAATTTTAACATCCGTTAAGAGTTCAAAAAAATAATATTGATTTTATTTGCAGTGAAAATAAAAAAGCACTAATATTGCATTGTATTTATAAACTAAAACAAAAAAAGAATTATGGCATACGTAATTGGTGAAGACTGCGTAGCATGTGGTACATGCGCAGGCGAGTGCCCAGTAGGAGCAATCTCTGAGGGCGATATCTACAAAATTGATGCAGATGCATGCACAGAGTGTGGAACTTGTGCAGGAGTTTGTCCTTCAGAGGCTATCACTTTGGGATAAGGATATTTGAGGTCCAGTCTTGAGTTCAAGGCTGGACTTTTCTTTGTTTAGTCAAAACAAAAAAAATGTGAGATTTATTTGACGATAATAAAACAAAAATATAATTTTGTCGTCGCAATCAGGAAAGAGCAACAAAATAAGATTGCTTATTCTCATAAAAATTCCATAGCAAGTCAGTTTTATTAGTGTGTATTGCACTTCAGTTGTGTGTCACAGACTTTTGTTATATGCATACGGAGATGTCCTGGTTTATTTGTCAAAAAGAAATATTTCAAGTATCGTAATAATATAAATGATATGCAGCTTCGCTGTGTCTCGTTCAAAAGAGTATAAGTCAATAATATATACATGACAGAAGCAGAATTGAAGGCAAAGAAGTTGCCCGAATTGCAGACTATCGCAAGATCAATAGGTATACATCGTCCTGATGCTTATCGAAAGGAACAGCTGATAAATGCTATAATGGGGCTAGCTCAATCGCCAAAAGAAGATTCGGAACCGGAGCCTCAACCGGTGTCAACAGAAGAACCAAAAATAGAAAAGGAAGAGCCTTTGGCATCTGAACAGAAGCAGGAAATTGTAAAGCCTGTTTTTGATTCGTCAAACAGTGGTAGAGGTGGACTCTCGACAAGCAGTAATAATAATGCGGCTGCGGCTGTTGCCAGAATGATTCTTGAGAAAAAGAAATTGGCCAAACAAAAAGCAGCAGAAAATTCAGGAGCCGCTGAACCCTTCGTTTATCAGAAGCAGGAAATTGAAGAGATGTTCCGTCAAAAGCAGATTGAAGAAGAGCGTAGACGTGAGGAAGAGGAATATCAAAGACGATTAGCTGAAGAAGAAGCTGCAAGAGCAAGGGAAGAGGCTGCGCGAAGAGCCGAAGAGGAACGTGCGAGAATTGAGGCTGAAAAAGCCGCTGAAGAAGCAAAAAAACAAAAACAATATGATTTTGAGGGTGTGATTAAGGGTAGTGGTGTGCTTGAGATTATCCAGCCAGACGGCTATGGATTCCTTCGCTCTCCTGATTATAATTACCTGAGTTCCCCAGATGATATCTATGTCTCTTCAAATCAGATCAAACTGATGGGATTGAAGACTGGTGATGTTGTGACTGGTGATATCAGACCGCCTCGTGAAGGTGAAAAGTATTTCCCCCTTACTCGTGTCGACACAATCAACAACTGTCCTCCAGAACATGTGAGAGACCGTGTCCCTTTTGACCACTTGACTCCTTTGTTCGCAAATGAGAAATTCAATTTGACTGGTGATCCTAAGACTTGTAATACTTCTGTAAGAATTGTAGATTTGTTCAGCCCTATCGGAAAAGGACAGCGTGGACTTATTGTCGCTCAGCCTAAAACAGGTAAGACTATCCTTTTGCAGGATATCGCAAACGCAATCGCTGCCAACCATCCAGAGGTTTATATGATGGTGCTTCTTATCGATGAGCGTCCTGAGGAGGTTACCGATATGCAGAGAAGTGTAAACGCTGAGGTTATCGCGTCTACATTTGATGAACCTGCAGAACGTCACGTCAAGGTTGCCAGCATTGTGTTGGAGAAGGCCAAAAGAATGGTGGAGTGCGGACATGATGTGGTTATCCTATTGGATTCAATCACACGTCTTGCCAGAGCGTACAATACAGTATCTCCTGCTTCAGGTAAGGTGTTGAGTGGTGGTGTGGACGCAAACGCATTGCAGAAACCAAAGAGATTCTTCGGCGCAGCGCGTAATATCGAAAATGGAGGTAGCTTGACTATTATTGCCACTGCTCTTACTGATACTGGTTCGAAGATGGATGATGTCATCTTTGAGGAGTTCAAGGGAACAGGTAATATGGAGCTTCAGCTCGACCGTCGTCTTGCCAACAAGAGAATATTCCCAGCAGTGGATATCATGGCAAGTAGCACACGTCGTGACGATCTGCTTCAGGATAAGATCACTCTTCAGAGAATGTGGATTTTGAGAAAGCACTATTCAGACATGACTCCTATCGAGGCTATGACTGAGGTGAAAGAAAACCTTGAAAGAAGCAGAACAAACGAGGAGTATTTGGCTTCAATGAACCAATAATAAAAAGATTTAATATAAGCAGAGAGACTTCGGTTTCTCTGCCTTTTTTTGTTTATGAGAATGAAGAATTTTGAAAAACTACTGTTGTGTCTTCTGACATTTTTATGTTTTTTCGCATGTACTGAAGATCCTGAGGATAATGAGGACTCACGTCAACCTGCGGAAAATACAATCATCATGTTTTTCCCATGGTCGAACAATCTCAAACCTTGTTTTCTTCAGAATATCAAAGATTTTAAGCAAGTCCTCCAGCAGAAGGGGACTGAGAATGAACGTTATGTCGTATGTATCGAGTCGACTCGTGGAAATGTAGATATCATTGAGTTGAGGAAATCTAACGGTGCTTATGTGGAAGACACTTTGGATAGCTATTCAGATCCAATGTTCACGACGAGCGAGGGAATAACTCATCTTCTTGACAGACTGTATCCTAAGTTTCCATCCAACACATATTCGATGACTGTAGGATGCCATGGCACAGGTTGGGTGCCGGCAGGTTCTTTCTCGACACGTTCAGCCATTGTCGGTTCGGATGAGACACCGGTGCCAGAGACAAGGTTTATAGGAGGCACGACGACAGAATCTCAGATAGAGATCTCAATTTTTAAGGAAGGAATAAAAAACTCAAAGATCAAGAAGTTAGAGATGATCCTGTTTGATAATTGCTATATGGCTAATATAGAGGTGGCATACGAGTTAAAAGATGTGTGCAAGCATATAGTGGCATATCCCACAGAGGTCATGGCATACGGATTCCCTTACCAGATAAGTGGAAAATATTTGATAGGAGGAGTCGATTATGAGAATGTTTGCGAGTCGTTCTACAAATTCTATGTCAATTATGAAAGACCATGTGGCACTATCTCTACAATCAATTGTGATGCTCTCGACACTCTTGCTCGATTTATGAAAAAAGTGAATTTTTCTCTTGATGCGACGGCGCATGTGGACGCATCTTCATTGCAACGTATGGATGGCTATGATCCAACCGTGTTTGTTGATTTTGAGGATTATGTCTATCATTTGACTGACAATACTCAATGGCTGAGTGAGTTTGACAATTTGATGACAGTTGTTATTCCATACAAGAGGAACACACCTACTTATTATTCTGCATTGGGTGGAGAAATTTCGATAGGAAAGTTTTGCGGAATAACAACGTCGGAGCCAAGTGAGCATTCTTTGATGTCTGCGTATAAAAAGACGAGTTGGTATATGGCTACCCATGAGAATTGATAATTACCATCAGTGGTAAACGTCTTATTTCTTAGTCTTCTTTTTCGGATAAGGCAACACTTCGACAAGTTTTCTCACCACACGTTTCGCATCGTCTCCATGTTCGATGTCGAGTATGTAATGCTCTTTTGCTCCATCGTATGGACAGCCACATTCCGCGTCACTCATCATATCCTCAATCGCTGCATGTTTCTTTACGTAGCAGATGTTGTCGCAAGCTAAGACGACGGGTTTCTCGTCGATATAGATACACCAGTCACCGAACATTTTGCGTGTACGTATTTCTCCAATGCCGTTAAGCTGGGAGCATACAAAATCGATATAATCCAATGTGCAAGCCATTTTGATAAATAAGAAAGTCGTTAAATGATTGTATATTAGTCGTTCCTGTGTTTTTTTAAAAGTTCGCCTACGGTTCTCACTGTAGAAGGAAGGTTAGGACGTTCCGTCCTTAACAATCCTCAAAATAAAACATAAACAGCAGTTTAGAACAAATTTCGGAATCCTGGTTTATGACAAATGATCTGCATTTTCATTGGAATCTTCTGATTCTCCCAATTTGTGCAGTTCCTGATTATTGTCTTGTTTTTCCAATACATTATCGACCTCCACTGGTCGCATCTCTTTTCTGTTGTCTTCGCCTGCAATCTTATAGATTGCCCACATGATTCCGGCGAATAGCACTGTCGCAATTACAACGGGAAATAAATCCTCTTTGCCTAATGATTCTGTCGGGGCATCTTCAATTGGAATTTTAGCGACGGTGCAGATGTAATATACCAATACCGCCATTGCGTTGTTTGTGAAGTGGGCGACCATGTTAAGCTTGATGCTGCCACTGAAATAGTATAGCATTCCTAAAAACACGGAAAGAAGGAATCGTGGAATGAATCCGTAGAATTGGAAGTGAAGGGCACTGAAAATGACAGATGTGATTATGATTGCCCAAAATGGAGAGAATTTTTCGTGCAACGTCTTCTGCAATGCTCCGCGAAACATCATCTCCTCTCCGATTGCGGGAGCGGCGGCTATCACAATGAGATTGATTATTAAAGTTAGCCCGGAATCCGTCTTGAGCAGTTCCAATGTCATCTCTTCTGCTAAATCTTCCATTTTCTTGATAGCTTCCTCTATCACTTTAAGAGAATCTGGCAAAGTCATCTGCTCGTTTATAGAGGCTGTATAGTTGACAAGTGGAAGCAGACTGAATAGTGCCACTATAGCCAATATATATATGATTGTATCGCTCTTCTTGTTAAGCTTGAAGTATTCCGTAGCCGGACAGCTTTGTTTGGCTGTGAGATAGAAGAAGAGGCATGGCGTGCCGATGAATACAAATACGGATGCCACGAACTGTGTCAAACGTAAAGAGTTTGTGTGGGAAAGCAATCTCTCACCCACCCATTCAACGCCTAATCCTACTACATTTCCGATTATATCCAATAATATGAAAATGCCGAGCAACAACAGTATTTTTTTTGCCAATCTATAGTCGGCAAACATTCCTTTGATAAGTTTATTCATTGTCGTATCCTTCTAAATTTTCATTTAATATTTTTTCGATGATTTCCAAAGCCACTCCGCTTTCATAACCGCGTGAAGCTGCAAACCTAAATAGCTTAGCCTTCGCGTCGTAACGGTTTTGAAATTTGATTGTTTTTAGTTTCGACGTGAGTGTTGCAAGCATAGTCTCCTCGTATGCGTCATCTGGAATTTCGTCCAAAGCATCTTTAATGTAGTCGACGGGAATCCTTTTCATTTTGAGAGCATATTCTATTTTTTTGCGTCCCCATTTGGCAAATTTGTATTTGTCCTTGGCGAAGAATTTGGAGTATCTGGCTTCGTCGATGAATCTCTCCGTCTCCAGGTAAGACAATATGGCATTAGAGTCAGCGGAAGAAAGTCCGTGCTGTCTCAGTTTTTCGGCGATGTCGTATTTGCATTTCTCCGACTCCGCGCACAACATCGACATCTTAGCCAAAGCTTCGTCTTTGCTCCATATTTTTAATTTTGTCTCCACACTCATATCTTTTTGCCAATCACGAAACGCTCCCGGTCGAAACAATCTTTTATCACCACGACGTCGTTGAATCCCGTATTGCACATCATTTTCTCAACATCGTGGACGTATGCCGCATTTGTTTCAAAAAGAAGAGCTCCGTCTTTTTCAAGATTATTGATTGCAAATTTAGCGATTTTGTTGTAAAATAACAATGGGTCGTCTTGTGGCACGAACAGAGCAAGATGAGGCTCGAAGTCGAGCACGTTTGTTCTCATTTCCGCCATTTCGTTTGGACATATATATGGAGGGTTGCTGACTATCACGTCAAACGGTTCGCATCCCGACAAGAAAGAGTCGGACAAAGCATCGTCGCAAACGAAAATTATGTCTGTTTCATTCTTCTTGGCATTTGCCGACGCGACTTCAAGCGCATCTTCGCTGATGTCTGCCGCTGTGACTTTTGCGTCTGGAATCCTCTTTTTCACTGCAACCGCAATAGCTCCAGATCCAGTGCCGATATCCAACACACTCATTTCGCATTTCGCATTTTTAATTTTTAATTTTTCTATCTCATCCACGAGAACCACGGTTTCCGGACGGGGGATAAGGACTCTGGAATCAACGGCGAATTTCATTCCGTCGAACCATTCAAATCCCAGGACATATTGCATAGGTTCTCCTGTCTGCAGACGGGAAAGCAGTGTATCGCATTGTTTGACAATTTCATCGGAAGCCTTGTCTGGCAACGACATTATTATCTGACTGCGTGATTTTCCGGTTATATGAGAAACACATTCGTAGAAAATTTCATTGATTTCAGAAGTCTCATATAAATGGGAAAGAGTGGTGATGAAATTATTCTTTATATGTTTCATAAAAAAAAGTTAAATAAAACGTACATTTCGTAAAAAATCTAATTATATTTGCATAATCAATATTGCTAAATGCTTTATTGAAGTGCAATTTTGTGGCAAAGATAAAGTAAAAAGTTATTCTTAATGAATAAAAATAAACTTATCACATTTATACTGAATGACATTTCCGAACTTGATATGCTAACGAAATGCATGGAGAGTATGGAAACTATTCCGTATGCGATGCACGACCTTGCTCTTCAGAAGGTGAGGAACATACTGTCGGAGTTTGAGCAGCTCAGTGTTGAAAGCAAAGAAGCTGGTTCCGAGAAATCGGAGAATAAGGCAGTAGTAGCGGAGCCTGTCAAGGAAGAATGTCTTGAGGCAGAACCAAAGACAGTAGAGGCAAGTGTTAATGTGGCACCGGAAGTCGAGAGGATAGATGTAGCCGAGAAAACGCAGAATACGCAATATCAGAAGGTCAACGCTGAAGAAGAGTTGGTTAGTCCTAAGAAAAACACTACTATAGAGGTTGACGTTTCTGCTATAGATAAAGTAAAAGTTGTTGTGAAAGAGCCGGAGCCAAAGGTCGTTGAAGAGTTGAAAACTCAGAAGGCTGAGGCTGAGGTTCAAAAAGAGATCACCAAAACTGTTGAAACAGAGAACCCCGCACCATCGAAAAGTGCAGAGAAGAAAGTGGTTGAACAGCCAAAATCTACAATCGGCGGTCCAGTAATCACCAATGAGAGATTCAAAGGAGGCAGACGATTGGAGAGCAGGTTTGTTACAGATTTGCGCAAATCACTTAATTTCAACGACAGATTCCGTTATCAGAGGGAATTGTTCGGTGGGGATATGACGTTGTTGAACACAACAATCGAAAAATTGAATTCGATGTCGTCATTGCAGGAGGCTGAGGCTTATGTCGCAGAAAATTTCAATTGGGACACAACAGAAGGAGCTGCGTTTGAATTTATGGAATTGTTGGAAGCAAGGTTCACTAACTAGTGTTATGGCAAAATTGTATATAGTTCCGACTCCGGTCGGCAATCTTGAAGACATGACATTCAGAGCCGTAAGGGTGTTGAAGGAGGCTGATTTGATATTAGCCGAAGACACTCGTACATCCAGTGTCTTGCTAAAGCATTTTGAGATAGAGAACAAGATGATGTCTCATCATAAATTCAATGAGCATCAGACGTGTGATTCAGTCGTGTCGAGGATAAAGTCTGGTGAGAATGTGGCATTGATAAGTGACGCAGGCACACCTGGAATATCAGATCCTGGTTTTATGTTGTCGAGAGCATGTGCTGAGGCAGGAGTGGAGGTGGAGTGCCTTCCCGGTGCCACAGCGTTTGTGCCGGCGATAGTGGATTCCGGATTGCCAACAGACAGATTCTGCTTTGAAGGTTTTTTGCCTCAAAAAAAAGGACGTCAGACTCGTATGAAAGAGATTGTGGAGGAGGAACGCACGTCTATTATATATGAGTCGCCTTACAGAGTTGTCAAGACTTTAGCACAGATTGAAGAACTTGCCGGGCCAGACCGAGTGGTGTCAGTCTCACGTGAGATCTCAAAAAAATTCGAACAGACGGTAAGGGGAACGGTCTCTGAGGTCAAAGCCCATTTTGAGGCAAATGAGCCAAAGGGTGAGTTTGTGATTGTCATCTCAGGAAAAGAAAAAGAGAAGGCAAGCAAGAAGAAATATGACGATGATGAGGAATAAAGCCTTACAACGGTATTAAGAATAAATTAAATAAAAATATATAAAATGAAAAAAGCAATTTTATTCGCAGGCGTAGCGCTAGTGGCTGCTACATCATGCAACCCATGGCAGGGAGAGATTGATCAGGCCAACAAGACTTCAGATTCATTGAGAACAGTGTTGGCAGAGGAGCGTCAGATTTCACAGCAGATGTCTGATTTGTTCGAGGAGGTTAACGCTAACATGAAGCAGATCAAGGAGGTTGAGCTTGGTGTTCTTAATGACAAAGGTCAGGAAGGTGGCACAAACAAGGCTACAATTCAGGAGGATTTCAAACTAATCTCTGAGCGTATCCAGCAGAGCAACCAGAAGATCAACGAGTTGGAGGAGAAGTTGGCTAAGTCTAACGGTCAGCTTAACGGTCTTCGCGGTACAATCGGTAAGTTGAAGAAGCAGTTGGCTGAGAGCCAGGCTGAGATGGCTAAACTTAAGGAGGAACTTGAGGCTAAGAATATCAAGATCGCTGACCTTGAGAATATGAACATCGCTGCAAATGCACGTATCGACTCTGTTAATGCTGTTTCTGCACAGCAGGCTGCTGCTATCGCTGCTCAGGACGCTGAGTTGAACGCTGTATACTACTTGGCTGCTGATAAGGCAACTTTGAAGAACAAGGGTCTTTTGGAGAGAGCTCTTAAGAAGGGTGGTGATATCAGATCTTCAGACTTTACTAAGGTTGATAAGAGAGACTTCACTGAGCTAGATCTTAAGACTAAGAAGGCAGTTATCCTTTCTCGTCACCCATTGACTTCTTACACTCTTCTTCCAAAGAGCGCTGAGGACAAGACTTTGGTTTTGAAGATCAAGGATTACAACAGATTCTGGTCAACTTCAGACTACTTGATTATCCAGACTAAGTAATATTAGTTTAGATTACATATAATCCCGGCAATGAAAATTGTCGGGATTTTTTGTTTGGAGGAAGACGCGGAACGGAGGACGAAATTATGGCTCGTCTTTTGTGAAATCGCATTCTGCATTTCAAGATTGAACTAAACTTTGAATGTTTGCAGAATAAATGCTAATTTTGAGCAATTTAAAATAACTGATTATGAGCGACGCATACGGTAAGGCTTTGACCGCATATTTCAATGGAGACAAGAAGACTAGAATCAAAGTTGAAAGCAGTGTGGTGGAGACGGAATATTGGAATATTAAGGAGTTCTTCCATACATGGGAGCAGATGAGTGAGATTGAACATCGAGCGTTGAAACTATGTAAGGGACGCACACTTGATGTCGGCGCGGGTTCTGGCAGCCATACGCTTTGGCTGCAGGATAATGGAGTCGACGTTGATGCGATTGATGTTTCTGCTGGAGCTGTCGACGTGATGAGGCAGAGAGGTGTCAGGAATGCCCAGATTCGTAATTTCTACGATATAGCCGGAGAAAAATATGACACATTGCTGATGCTGATGAATGGAGCAGGAATCGCCAAAACGATGAAAAATCTCCCGTCTTTCCTGAATCATTGCAAGAGCATACTATCCGACGGTGGGCAAATCGTGATGGACAGCTCAGATTTGATTTATCTTTACACGGATGAAGACGGAAATGTGGATCCGGGAATAGATGACGAGCCATATTATGGAGAGATTGATTATTCTATCTCATACAGAGGTGAGAAGGACGACTCATTTGAATGGCTTTTTGTGGATTTCAACCGGCTTAATGCGGTTTGCCAGATGTGTGGACTAAAAGCAGAGAAAGTTTATGAGAATGAACATTATCAATACCTGGTGGTGATTCGCAATGTATGATTGCCGTGGAGTGTAGCTTCTCTCAAGATTAGAACAATATGTTTTGAATATAAAAAGCGCTGGTTTTGTTTAATGTATTAAATAAAACTAGCACTTTTTTGTTTAATGTATTAAACAAAAGCATTAAATTTGTGCCTGTGTTAATACAATTTATATGGATAAGCAAGTTTTTAAACAGATTATAAAAGATAATCAATCAGAGATAGAAAGATATGAGGTAATCTCAAGAAATCTTGATATAGATGATTTCCCTTGTATTGTCATAGTTGGAGTCAGACGTTCTGGAAAGTCATATACATTATTTCAAAAAATGCAACAGTTGTTAAAAGAAGGCCACAAATGGGATGAAATGTTGTATGTTAATTTTGAGGATGAGCGTATGGCGGACTTTTCTACTGAGGATTTTAATAAACTGTTGGAATGTCATGGGGAAATGTATGGAACACGTCCGATGTTGTTTCTTGATGAGATACAAAATATAGATAATTGGGAAAAATTTGCTCGACGCATGGCTGACACTGGTCATATTGTATATTTAACAGGCTCAAATGCGAAAATGTTGTCTGGAGAAATCAATACCACATTAGGAGGACGCTATCTCGTAAAAGAGATATATCCATATAGCTTTAAGGAGTTCTTAAATGCTCATCATATTCCTGCAGGACAAATGGATATAATCGGCACGGAACAACGTATAAACCTGATGCGGCATTACGAAGAATATATTCATGATGGTGGTTTGCCTGCAGCCGCACTCCTTCCTGTCCGCACAAATTATTTGAATAGTGTTTATCAGAAAATTTACCTTGGAGACATTATTGCACGAAATAAGATCACTAATGTGGCTGGTATGCGAGTTTTGGTTCGAAAGATGGCTGAGAGTGTATGTCGCCCAATCAGCTATAATCGAATCAATAGCCTGATGTCAAGTGTTGGAGGAAAGTTGAGCCTTGCTACTACAATCAAATATATAGAGTATTGTGAAGACGCTTGGTTGTTACTTCGACTTAAGAACTATGTGAGTTGTTTGGCCGATAAAGAAAGCAATTGTAAATATTATTTCATCGACAATGGAATCTTGCGATTGTTTCTTATTGGTAAAGACTCGATGTTGCTTGAGAATATGGTGGCTCTACACTTGTTTAGAAAGTATGGCCACGATATGGAAAACGATCATGTATATTTTTATAATGATGGGTTTGAAGTTGATTTTTATATACCCGATGAAGAATTGGCAATACAGGTAAGTTATTCGTTACGAGATGAAGAAACGCGTCGTCGTGAATTGGATGCATTGAAAAAACTGCCAAATCGTTTATCTTGTAGACGACGATTGATTTTGACATACGATGAAGAGGAACAAATAGAGGATTCGCACGGATTAGTGGAGATTATGCCGTGTTGGAAATATTTTTTATGGTTGTAGTATAAATTAAAATCTTCCTTATTTGTTTGCCCTTTGATTGTCATTGTCTATCTTTGTATGGACAATAAAAGTGTATCATCAAATGAAAAAAAATATTGCAATCGTAGCGGGTGGCGACCAGTCGGAAGTTGTTGTGTCGCTAAAAAGTGCCAAGGGTATATACTCGTTTATGGACAAAGAGAAATACAATGTCCATATTGTTACAATCATCGGCACAGAGTGGAATTTGGAAGTGAATGACGCTAAATATCCCGTCGACAAGAATGATTTTTCTGCCGTTATTGATGGATTGAAAATCAAATTTGATTATGCCTACATCACTATCCATGGTACTCCAGGCGAGGATGGAAAGTTGCAGGGATATTTTGAGTTGATGAAGATCCCATATTCTTCATGTGGTGTACTTGCTTCTGCATTGACATACAATAAGTTCACTTGCAATACATACTTAAAGAATTTCGGTATTCCAGTCGCTAAATCATTGCGCTTGAGAAGTGTGAGCGACTATACAGATAAAGAGATTGTAGATGCTGTGGGCTTGCCATGTTTTGTTAAGCCTAATGATGGAGGAAGCAGCTTTGGTGTGACAAAAGTTAAAACGATAGAACAGGTCAAGCCAGCGGTGAAGAAAGCTTTTGCAGAGGGCTCTGAGACTGTGATAGAAAGTTTCATGCAGGGAACAGAGATCACTTGTGGAATCTACAAGGCAGGAGGAAAAACCATAGTCTTCCCGATAACAGAGGTGGTGAGTGAGAACGAGTTTTTTGATTACGATGCAAAATACAAAGGACAGGTGAAGGAGATCACACCAGCCCGTATTTCTGAGGAAACAGCAGCTGTGGTACGCAAGCAGACAGAGAAAATTTACAATGTGCTTGACGCTCATGGAATCATCCGTGTGGATTATATTATTTCCGCAGACGGCACTGTGAACCTTCTTGAGGTCAACACGACACCTGGAATGACACCTACAAGTTTCATTCCACAGCAGGTGGCAGCAGCGGGATTGGAGATGAAGGATGTGTTGTCAAATATTATAGAAAATCAGTTTAAATAATGGCATTATATCCAAAATTGATAACAGACGCACTTTCACATGTGCGTTATCCGGGAACAGGAAAGGATATTGTCTCGTCTGAGATGGTAGACGACGATATTCGTATAGACGGGAACAAAGTGTCGTTCTCGTTGATATTTGAGAAGGAGAACGATCCGTTTGCAAGGTCATTGGTAAAGGCGTGTGAGACAGCTATCTTGACATACGTCGACAAAGATGTGGATATAAAAGGCAATATCACTTGCAAATACAAGACAGCGATGCCAAAGAAAGATCCAGACAATCCGTTGCCTGGAGTGAAGAATATAATTGCTGTTTCGTCAGGCAAAGGTGGAGTAGGAAAGAGCACCGTCTCAGCTAATCTTGCGGTTTCACTTGCGAAGATGGGCTATAAGGTAGGATTGCTCGACGCGGATATATTTGGCCCGTCAATGCCAAAGATGTTCGGATTAGAGGATGCCCGACCTGTTTTGGAAGAGGTGAATGAGCAGGGACGCGAGTTGATCCGTCCGGAGGAGCGATATGGAGTCAAGTTGTTGTCAATCGGTTTTTTTGTCAATCCGAATGATGCAGTGTTGTGGCGAGGCGGAATGGCAAGCAATGCGTTGAAACAGCTTATTACAGATGCCAATTGGGGTGATTTGGATTATTTCGTGTTGGATTTGCCTCCAGGCACAAGTGATATTCATCTTACATTGGTGCAGACACTTGCGTTGACAGGAGCCATCGTTGTGAGCACTCCGCAGGAAGTGGCGTTGGCAGACGCGAAGAAAGGAATCAGCATGTTTGTTGGAGAGAAGGTCAATGTTCCGATCATTGGTTTGGTGGAGAATATGGCATGGTTCACACCAGCAGAATTGCCAAACAACAAATATTATATCTTTGGTAAGGAAGGATGCAAGAAGTTGGCTGAGGATATGAATGTCGAGTTGCTCGGACAGATACCAATCGTACAGTCGATATGTGAGTGTGGCGACAATGGTGCACCTGCAGCGTTGAAAGACGATACGATCACGTCTCAGGCATTTATGAATTTGGCTTCACGTGTTGTGGCAAAAGTGGATGAAATCAATGCATCTGGAATCAAAACAAAGCGAGTAATCACACATAAATAGCAAATATCATTGTTTTTTTCAAAAAAAGATTTATCTTTGGAGCGTTGATAGGAAAACAACAATGAATATAAATTTATAAAGGGTTAAAAATGAAAAGATTAAGAAATTATTTCGTTATGCTTACAGTTGCTATTTTGGCACTGTTTGGTACATCATGTTCAAGTGATGATTCAGAGGAGTTAGGCCCATTCGTGGAGTATACTGAAGCTCAAACATTCTATGACACTTATACATCTTACAAAGGTGCTAAGGCATTGATTGATACTCGTGAAAAATCAAAGTTCGAGGCAGGACATTTGACAGGAGCAGATAATTTGCCTGCAGATATTTACAATACTGCTGAT
>OCTX012181009.1_pt1 | contig 60039 bp, 61 predicted proteins | sample 1539691 | NCBI WGS metagenome assembly OCTX01 (sample SAMN02144231, study PRJEB22623) | gut metagenome | biome: sheep rumen | host: Ovis aries | place: New Zealand
GGATCAGAGAGATAAGTAAACAGAATCAGTATAATAAACAGTAATTAACAAAACAGTAACAAATCAAGGCTCAGAAGGAGTCAACATTATACAGGGAAAGACAACACTATAGGACCCGTCACCGGCACGTTCAATAATTGCTTTCACTTTCTTCATATCTGTTGCAAAGATACAAACTATCTGCTAATTAAACAAAATTTTTTATGCTTATCTGCACTCAAGGGAACCTTTAATGCAGAGAGCCTTTTTAATACTGTATTCTTATTCACACCTCACTTTTCTTGTCGCAAAGATACTTATTTTTCTAATATCTTCCAAGAAAAATGCCTAAAACTCATACTAATTCGCATCTTGTACAAAGTAGTAGTCCGCCGGTTCCTTGAACCTAGACTCTGTGCCCCAGAAGTCGCGGTTAATCTTTACGGCATCCAAAGGCATAGAGAGGCCACTTCCTACAGGCTTGTATTGGCTCAATAGTGGGAAGTGCTCTTTTTCCAGGTCCTTTGCACGTACAGGGGAAAAACACATGGTCTTCATCACCAACGACTCAAACTCGTCGAGCAGCGCAGAATCATATTTCCCTTCTGCTCTCCATCGTTTGATGAAACGCCCCATATTTTCGTAAGTATCAAACAGAGCTCTCATGACGTTGTGGCGAACTATCAGCATCTCCTTGTCATCATTCTCGATAGTCATCAGCATGTTCGGCAGGCAGTCGGTAAAATGTACATCGAGGAATTCTTTCAGGAAACCCTCCATGAGCTTCTTCTGTGGACAGTATGCTATGGCCCATACCAATCCCGTATAGTCCGGCTTTTCCTCTTGCAGCATACCCTTGAGAATCGTTTCATAATAGTAGTCCACCTCTATCAACTCACTTTCGTCATACCGCATCATCGCATCTGCCATGATGGCAATGAGCGCATATCTGTATTTCGGATGTTTGCAATACCTTTCTAAACGCTCTTCCTCCTCTTTTCTCTTCTCTTCATCCATACCGAAAGCCCACCCCGAGGTAAGCCATACCAATGTAGCCAGGAAAGGATAACCATTAGCCACCTCCCTATATCTTGATAATCTCGAGCCGTCAGCCAATTCAGTAAAGTTAGAGCCTTTGTAGTCACATTCAGATTCCAGGAAGGCAGTCATCAACCGATAGGCATACAGTGGCAGAATATCCATACATACATGGGCCACAAGATTGGGTATGTTCTCGTATTTATCCGTTTTCATATACTGGTCGAATATGGCTTTCCAGTCCTCATCCGTATCATGCTGGATAAACTCATCCATGGTCAACATCCTATGGACAGGCTCCACATAGTAGTAAAGCTCATGACACACCTGATTCGACACATCGAAAGGATTTCTCAGGTCTGCTTTTTTATAGATCATATCCATCAGGTTCTTTATATGTTCCGGATATCCTTCCATCATTTCTGCTTTCGGTGAATATACATGGTCGTTCAGGTCTATTTTTTCTTCCTTCTGCAAGAGCCTCTCCGGACTGTTCTTCAACTGCTCATACAGATAGCTGTCACAGAATTTCAGCAACTCTACCAGAATCCATTTGTCCCATGCTATTTGCTCTTTGAACTTGCTCCCCTTGAATCCCTGATAATCCACGTATAGCATATTCAGCCATCTCTTAGCCTCTCTGAACGTTGGCATATACGCTGTAATGCTCATCCCTGAGAACAGACGACACTCTTCACCGAGGTCTATTCCTATCTCTTTAACCTTCTCTACGAGATAGTTTCTCATGATGTCATCAGATACCTGCGTCAACACATGAGGTACGTTAAACATTTTCTGCATGAACTTGTCATCACCAGTCTCCTTCAGCATCCTCTGTGCCCGTTCTGCATCAAACGCCACTACAAATATCAAGTTCGGTAGGTCTGCCGTACCTCTTATCAGCGACAGGATGTCCTTAAAAGCATTAAACTCCAGTCGGTCGCTGTCATCAATAAACACGAATGTCGGCCTTGATGCCCTGCTCATAACCTCTTTGAGTCGCTCTTTAGTACTTTTCTGTTTTCCATTCAGCCATTTCAGCACTTTTCTGCATCCAATGGCAATCACCGATGCCAAGCCCGTGATGTTGCTCACCTTCAGTTCGTCCGCATATTCATCAAAGAGCTCCCTTGTCTTATTGGACATCCCCATTGCACCCGATATCGTTTTCAACAGCGCATTCTCTGGGTTAGCCGCCTTGTTGATCCATGGATTGAAATATACGGGAGCCATTTGGTATTCTTCCAATGCCTCACTCATATATTTCAGGAACCGAGTCTTACCTGTACCCCATGTTCCCATTATGGCCACTCCTACTGCCGAGTCGCTACTGGCATTCTCTATCAGGTATTTAACCAACAGTTCTGCATCCTCCTTGAAATGCAGCAAGTCCTCAGAGTCATCCTCATCCACAAACAGCATCCTATTCTTTTTTCCATTCGTTTCCATTATCCCAATTGAAATTATTCTGTGGCAAATATACGATTTATATTTGAATCCACAAAGGAAAATGAAGGAAATATAGGAAGTGACCAATAGACGTCTTATATATACTTGAAATCATTATCCTCTGCCATATGCAAGTTCTTCTATTTCGTTTACTTTGTCAAGAGCCTCCATATATAAATCGAAGTTTCCTTCAAACATACCTGATTTTATAACAGCACTGTTCCCCTTTTGTCTTTTCACATCTTCAAAGAAATCTATGAATGTCGTATTCCTTTTCCTTTCAAAATATATGGGCAGCCAAACAAATCATCTGCACCATCTATTTTCAACAATTCTCCCTCACATTTATCAGCAAGTGCTTTTATGTTTTCATCATCATGCAAATGTGTCAAATAATAACTATACCTATGTTTTCTCTCCTCAGTAATAAGTTTTATGTATGTCCTCACCCATAACAACAGCCACTTTCTTGATCAAATCCTCTGTAACTTTCCAGCCAGACATAATCTTAGCTTCTAACGACACACCAGACCCTAACAAAAGCGCATATACACCTTTGTTGTTATATATTGATAATATTAAAGAAGTAAAGCTATCTATGTCCATATTCCTGTTTCCTTAGTAACGACATACATATTCAATTATTAAATATTTTCTTTGTTGACATCCATCATCATTACTGGCCGTATAATAATCCTATTTATATATCTATTAGCCCCTCCATGCTTCCATTCGTCAAACTCCTTAGCGAAGAGTTCTTCTGGATAAATAACATTTGACCTCTCGGTGATACAGAATCCATATTTATCTACCTCTGCCATAAAAATTTCAAATGGAATGTCATGTTTAAAAATTCTGTGGGCAAGCATAAGAGCTTTTTCACTATACCGATCTTGATTACATATTTCCTTAACCAACTTTGCAAACGGGTCTTCGGTTATGAATTGTTTACCAAACTGCGAAAGCGTATAAATAAGTTTGCTTGCCTCTGTGTCATGTCTAAAGAATATACGTTTTAACCTAGGAAGTTTATGTAGATCTCGCAGGTCTTGCATCGCTATAACGAGTGCGTTTTGCTTGCCTGGGCGATTGAAATATTGCAAACCGATAGGCAATATATTGTCTTTGCTAAAATCAGGATTTTCACTATTCACTCTATAGTCAAGCATATATAGTACTCCATACTGCTTCTTAAAAGACATATCTTTCGTCACCACAACAGGATGATATGCCCCGTCATAAGTGGTAGCAGCAAAGAAAGCTGCACACCAAATATCATTAGTCAAGTCTAAATAGCAGGTCTTGATGCCATAATGCTGTGCCAGTCCGTCGTACATCACAGGCAATCTCACCAAACCCAATTTATCATGCATAATGCCTCCACTCTCTATCCACCTAATTACTGGGTGAGACTTCATTAGCAGAATCATTTCAGTCGTCTGCAGATATGAGCGAAGGGTCTCTTCTTCTAACTTTTCGCCTTCATATCTATATAGCGAGGGAAGGCATTTTGTATGATATTCACTCTGTCCCCTATAGAACGTAAATGCTGTACGACTGGTCGGTAGTAGCACTGGAATCTTTCTTAAACTATCCTGCATGAGCAGATAGTGACCCGTTCTCGACCAATCATAGAAATAATCACTCTTTTCACGGTTTAGCGGCAATTTATGTATCTGTTCCTCTTCCTCCTGGCCTACCACATCCTTCAAGATATCCAAGATTGTTGGATAGTCATTCAATGTATCTGCCGTTGGTTGCTTATCAAAACTCCTCCAATTAATCATAGCATCATCTTAAACTCGTTTGTCCAACCTCGCAAGATATCCAGAGCGACATCCGCCCTTCCCTTTTCTAACATTTTCATTGCCCTATATGCCTCTGTATGCATGGCTATATCACAGCAATGTTGTTCGTGAGCTATTTCAGAAGATTCTCTCAGTTTTTCCATTCCAATTTCCTCATGTTCCATTGATATCAAGCAAAGACCAATATAGTACTTCGCTACAGCTACGAGGTTATAGGCATTCCAATCGGAAGCCAATGGTATAGCTTTATTAAAATCCAACAACGCTTCTTCAATCCTGTTTAATTCAAGAAATACCTTTCCTCTCTGTAAATAAGCCTCCGCAAGCATCTCGTTGCGGCCATACTTCTCGGTCAATTGTATCTCTTGATGATGCAAGTCAAGAACCTCTTCCATATTATTCTGACGGCGCAGATAATGCTCTTTTGCCATCAAGGCTACAATATTTTGTTCGTAGTCCGATTGAGCAAGCATTTCATCAATGCACGTCAACAAATCACTTGTTCTATTGAGGTCAACTAAAGGTAAAACAATGATTCTGCGAATCTCATTCTTCACATGTTCATCATCCTGCTCTTTCAGAATCCTCAACAGCTCATCGCATACAGCGTTTTTAGCATATATGTCTCGCGTATTCAGCTGTATCTGAAGTCCTCTTAACTGGTCTTTCAATTCCTTTTTCATCTATCAAAACAAGTCTTTAAAACTACCTCAATTGTCTTTTGCAAAGATAGGGAATTACTTTGATATACCATTACCATTGCACGTTTTTAACATAAAAAGTCATCAACTATCAGACCTCTTTTGGTGATGCTAATGTTCATTCTACATTTTACAACTTTATTCACACAAGAGATTCTTCTTCACCTCATCATATAGTTTTAGAACGGCCAGTGTGTAATGTTTTATATCAACGCCAGTTGCGTGAAACCTGGCTAACATCTGCTTAGCCATTGCCTTATTTTCCAGTTTCATATTCAGATAAGAGGCATAGAAGATGTAATAAGCCATTGTCCTATCGTAATGATGCTTTTTCAAGCTTTCGTTGATTTCTTGGACATACTCAGCAATCTGTATCTCAGCAAGTTCAACTTCTTCGGAGGACAATGCGCTAAGTGCTTTTTCTTCTTCCGGCGACTTATTTGTAGCGCGCTGCATCATTTCAATATCATCCTTAAACGCTATCACATCATCGGCTAAAACAATCAGAAAATGCAACTTCTCACGTTCGTCACCATTCCTTTCACAGAGTGATATGATTTTCCGTTGATTATTTGTCAGTTCCGTCAGATACCCTGCCAGTTCCAGCCTGAAATTGACCTTTGCTTTCAGATATTCCTCTTTCAGCATCAGCATTTCCTTCTTTCTATACAGGAATTCGTCAGGCAATTCAAGTAGTGAACGGTCAAAATCTTCCACATACAATTCTATGCGGTTCAATATCTTATCATATAACTGTATAAATCCCGGTCCAGGATATTGATGGTGCAGTCTGCAATTCTGAACGATTAGATTAACAGCCCTCAGATATTCAAAAGCAACTTTAGCAGAGTAGTTCAGATATTCATCTGCCTGGTTAAACAATTCTATGCTATAATCCCTCCATCCATAGTCATTCTCGAAATACAGCTTTAACAATCTGACCTCAAATATTTTTTTTCCTTTCTTTTTCGGTTATCATGCTACTTTGGGAAACCATGAAATCCAGCAATTTCCTATTTTCCTCTGTATCATCATGCCTCCGATAGTACATATACAATACATCATAAACATCCAGCAGTTGACCATAATCAGAAAATTTCAGGCTCTTAATCACCTTTATCATCTGCTTGATTTTTTCTTTGTCTCCTACTTCATCATAGTAATACATCAGGTCATCGATAATCTCCACCCTATATTTTTTCTGGTTGAAGAAGATATCTTCCAGTTTTTTGATGTAAACGCTGACACCCTCTTTATCTTCGAGAATTCTATATGCCCCATAGATGTTTATCACCGTCCTTGTATATTCAGTTCCTTTTAGCATGCCGTTTTCAACATAAGGAGTCATCAAGGCAATTAACTCATGATATTCATGCCTGTTCCAGTGTATGTAAGACTTCAGACACCGCCATTCGTACCATTCTTGATAGTCACATAACTTTTCTAGTTGATCATCAAGTTTCTGAATAGCACCTATCTCAAACAAAATATTCATGGCTGGAAACAGGAACCTTCTCGCCTCCCACCGATACAGTTGTTTCTTCTCCAACCATAGATAATAATCGTACCGTACGATGTCATTATCCAGTTTACCTTTGGATTCCAATACAGCCTTCAGGTGTGATTTCAACCAGTACCATCTGGCAATAAGCACTACAACAGGTAATAATAAGATACATGGAATAAACCAGAAGAGTCGTAATGCAATTAGTACCATAGCGAGTAGCACACAAGCAATACCTACCCATACCGAACAGTCATTCCCCAACCACCCTTTCTTTCCCAAATAACTAAATTTGTAGGCCAATAGGGAAATAAGCATTCCCCCCAATCCGGAAAGCGCACTGGGGACAGAGAAAATAGGGTCCAATATATCGTTTATATCCATATACACAAGCTTAAGTTCTGGGATTCTTTCAATCCCCAATTGTCTTTTGCAAAGATAGTGCAAATCGAGAGAAAAAACAAATTAAATTTGAGTTTTTCCAAGGTGCAGCCTATCTTCGATCAAATTTGGCCAAAAAGATAGTGAAAAGAATTCACACAACCATTATTTCTGTTATTTTTTAACATTCAATAATTTTATACGGCCATCAACTGCTATTCAGACAAAAATGCCATAAAAACCAATAAACGACTTATATAAACGATTCATCCCCCGACTCAGTTCACATAGAACTAAATCGGGGGATGAATTGAATATATTCCTTATTTCTTTGGGAATACTTCTTTAATCGTTCCGGTTTCACCTCTCTGTCTTTCATGCCAAACTATACATTCTTTTACAGCCTCTTTTATCCAAGTATCCATCCTTGACAACTGCATAATCATTCCCGAATTTGATATTTTACTCATCAGCGGGATATAGCAACTCGTATAATTGTTGCTAGACATTAAGGATCCTGTATGAACAAACTTTGAGCGGTTATCATAAAACTGGTTCGCAAAATCATTACCGTTAGGTATAACTTTTCCCATCAAATCTCTCACTTTACGAGCTATAGAAAATCTCTTTTGCCCACAATGTTCACACGTTTCTGGCTCTTTGTCATTCAGAGTTATTACCTCCAAAGCCGACATATAATTTGTGTTCGCCATCTCAACATATGGTTCAGGTAACCCCACCATTACCCTTGATAGTTCTTCATTCCTTATTGCTTATGAAAAAAAATTGTACACTTATATCAAAAAGGGTGAGATGATCCTCATACATATACAAGAAAAACGACCAACGCCTTTGTTTCCAGCCTGCCTTCTTCCGTTTAACCTAGTATTCTCTTTCTTCTCAGAATAAGCAATATTAAGCCACTTATTAAGCAGCCCGTCATAGTCCATTCCACAACCTTTGTCACAAACTATGATACCACTCAATTTACGATCCTCTTTATCTTCATTATTATCATCGTTATTGACTATGTTTTGAAAATGTAACTCAACTATTTTAGAACCTGCGTCGTATGAGTTCTTCACAAGTTCCAACATAGCCACATTATCATCGGTAATCAAATCTTTACCAATAATATTCTTCAGCAATATGTTTGTTTTGAAATGAACTTTATTCTTCATATCATCTCGATTTTCAACATAAAATAAACCCAGATTGCAGCTGTTAACTTTACAACCTTTTTTTAATATCTCCTTTACTCATTGTCATCACAACAGGCCTATACAAAAAAGACCTAATCTTAGCCATTACATTAGGATTTGGATGGCTATGTTTATTGTGGAATCCTACAGAAACCATCCCTTCTAATTCTCTAGCATTTTTCACTCTATATGAAACAGCTCCTGCAAGCCCGCCATGATGGGGCACTACCAGATAATGAATCTGCCCGTCCTTCATCGGTGCCGTAATAGCATCATTCGCCTGATTCTCAACCAATCTATACCGGCAATCACCAGGCAGCATAGCATTATTTATTGGTCCTTGAACAAAAAGTGTCAATCCAGAATTGTTCACGCTGCTCATCACATATCTGTTAGCATAAAGTGTGAGGTTGGCATTAATGATGTTCTTTACCCATTTGCTACTTGAAGGCAGCGTAACCATATTCACGTTTAACCCCAACAGATTTAGTCTCGCAACAAACAAAAATACGCTCAGATTCTTAACATACGATGGAAATACATAACACTTTATACGTCTAAGATAATCATCGCTCAAAGCAAACACCAAACTATAATGGTCAGTATGCCAATGAGACAATACAAACATAGGCAATTCTGACAAATTCAGTTCATTCTCCAGTTTTTGTCTGTACCCTATAAAATTGGAGGCCGTTTCTAATACCTCAGTTCCGGCATCAAAGATTACGTAAGGCATATTCCCAGCCTTAACCTCATTATAGTTTCCCTGCCACACATCCCATACTAGTAATTCTACTGGTAATCCGTTTGCAATTGATTCCGGATAGTTTGCGGTATCAAGGCTACTGAACAACCATTGTGGGTATGTCATAGGTGTTGTCAGATATAATAACGTATTATTTCTATCAACTTGAGTCTTCTCGTTCCTTGACAAGTTAATATTGTAAAGCAACGGAAATCCTTCTGTAATGTCCTCATCAATATCAGGCGAAAGGCTCTTTAACGCTCTGAAATCCATATAATAATGGGCTCCTTTTATGGGCACATCATTTGAACGGTAGTTATTAATCATAAAGAACGTAGTCTTTGGAATTCCATTTCCTTCAACTTGCTCCCCTCTCTCTACATGACCAAACTCATCTATGAATCTTGTGTAATCCGAGAATGTGAAGAAATCCATCAATAACTGGTACGTCCCGTCACTTTTTTTGTTGAAGTCTTCCAGATAGACGATAACAAAATTTGTATGCAGATAGAACGAGTGTTGTGAGAAAAAGGGTGAAAGGCGTTCTTTATAAAAACGGTCTATGGGGGAACATTCCTGTGTATGCAGGTATTCCTCCATAATCTTATATTCCCAATCTCGAAATGCGGCGATCATCATATCTTCATCCTATCTCTCCCAACCACCCAACCGGCACATGTGCTATGGCCACGCTCATTACGCCTTCGATCTCTACCACCACCCTTTTGCAGCGCTTTATGCGTCGTATCACGCCCTCCACACCTTCAAAAGGAACGCCCATGATCCTTACACGCTTGCCCTCCTTGCCAACGATAGTGCTCTCGTCCAAGAACATCACACTGTCGTCAGTCATCGATGCCACACGCATAAAGTTCTCCATCTGCCTGTCGGGTATTGTCATGATTTCATGGGACTTCTCTGCTGTATAGTCCATTATATACCGTAATGGTTCCAGTGCTTCATTCGTGGTCTTCAGCCTGCTTATTTGTTCTTGTGTAGCATGTACAAAGATGAGGTTGTTGATGGCTGGTACCAGTTCACGATGAGGATTCTCGCCGTTTGCATCCACCAACTTATAGGTCATGGGCACAAAGCACTTTATACCCAGTCGATCCAGTTCCGCCTTCACTTTCAGTTCCCGAGAATATGTAACCCTCATTGGATACCAAATCTTAGGGTCACCACACATCGTTGTGTCGCGTCCCACAGCCTTACCTACTGCATTCGTCCACATCATATCACTCTGATTTTCAGTTGTTCTATGATATAAACTTACGACTTCGGAGTCTTTAGAACCCCCATTGTCTTTTGCAAAGATAGTAAAAGATTTCGTACATCCCTTATTTCAATGTGCTTTTTTAACATAAAAAATACAAGCCGTCGTCCCGGCTTACAAAAACACACAGAGGATTGCGGTTTCTGCAATCCTCTGTTTACATCCCCCCATATAGGGAAGTTGATAAGGGACGGCTATTATGCAGGGTTATAAAACTCTTTATACCATTTAGCAAACTCCCTTAACCCTTCTCTCAACGTAATCTTCGGTGTGAATCCGAAGTCACGCTCCAGGGCTTCAGCATCCGCATACGTCGTAGGCACATCACCTGGTTGCATAGGCACCAGTTGCTTATGCGCCTCGAAGTCGAAGTCTGCGGGTAGCACGCCGGCCCGCAGCAACTCCTCCTGCAGGATGTTCACGAAGTCCAGCAGGTTCTCCGGCTGGCCACCACCTATGTTATATACCGCATATGGAGGAATGGGAAGCCCATCCTCACCCGTCTTTCGCTCAGGCGCACCCTGCATCACTCGTACTATACCCTCTACTATGTCATCCACATAGGTGAAGTCACGACGGCAGTTGCCGTAGTTGAATATCTGGATGGTCTCACCCTTTAGCAGTTTGTTGGTGAAGCCGAAATATGCCATATCTGGACGGCCGGCGGGACCGTAAACTGTAAAGAAACGTAGGCCTGTTGAAGGAATGTTGTAAAGTTTCGAATAGCAGTGAGCAAAAAGTTCATTGCTCTTCTTCGTCGCCGCATACAAGCTAACTGGATTATCCACCCTATCATCCGTCGAGAATGGCACCTTCTTATTACCACCATAAACCGACGAAGATGAAGCATAAACCAAGTGCTCCACAGGGTTGTGTCTGCACGCTTCCAGGATATTATAGAAGCCAATCATGTTGCTCTTGATATACGCATCCGGATTCGTGATGCTATAGCGCACGCCAGCCTGTGCCGCCAGGTTCACCACCACCTGCGGTTTGTATTCCTCAAAGATGTGGTCAATGACCTGCTTGTCCGCAATGTCACCTTTTATGAAGATGTACTTAGCTTTTAACTCTTCACTTTTATCTTTTAACTGCGCAAGCCTGTATTCTTTCAACGACACGTCATAGTAGTCGTTCATATTGTCGATACCGATGATGGTAGCCCCCTTCACATCGTTAAACAGTCTCTTCACCAAGTTCGAGCCGATGAACCCGGCGGCACCTGTTACAAAAATAACCTTGTTATTTAAATCTATTTTCTGCATAACAAACCAATCTATTTCCCGTATTTCTCTATTGCCTCATAATATGTATCGAGGCTTCCGATATCAAACCTTCCAGCACTCATGGGCCAAGCATGCATCGTGGTATGCTCCACCATATAGTGCGCCAAGTTACCAGGTGCATCCTTGCCACAGCCATTCTCCACAGAGTGACGTACCAAGTCGAGGTCTTTCTTCAGATAGATATAGAATGGTGGCACAGCCCAGTGACTCTTTGGCACCTGAGGTTTTTCCTCCATACCCAGCACCTTCATGTTTTCATCCAGCTCCACCACACCCGTGCGCTGCAGTTTCTCTATCGAAGGCTGCTCATGACACATGATGCACGACGTACCCTTGGCACGGGCGAAATCTACAAACTCCTGGAACGAGAAGAACAGCAGGTTGTCTGCTGCCACTACCAACATGTCATCGTCTATCGAGAGCTTGTCCATCGCGAACAGCAAGTCGCAGACAGCACCCAGACGTGTCTCGTTCGTCTCCGTTCCATCATCTACAATCGTGATGGGTTTCTTCCATCTTGGGCTATTCGTGCTATCCGTGAGATTCGTGTTCGTTTTTGCCCACTCCTCAAATATGCCTGCAAATCTGTGGTTGGTTATAATCACATGTTCCGTAATCTCCGGAATCCCATCGATATCATCCAGCATCCTACCAAGGATGGTATTCTCACCTATCTTCAACAACGGCTTCGGAAAGTTCTTCGTCAACTCCCCCAGCCTCGTTGCATATCCCGCTGCAATAACAATATTCTTCATACAAATCTTGCTCCATCATCTGGTTTAACCCAGAACACCTTAAATGTTTTTTCATACTCAGGGAACTGTTCCAGATATTTCTCTGTGAGCACCTTCTGTATCTCCTCTTTATACGCCGGATCTACCAGAGCTATACAAGCCCCCTTGAATCCAGCTCCCGAGAACCTGCCACCGTATACCCCGGGCAGACTGCGCATAATCTCGTAGATGGCTATCAGCTCCGGGCTTCCGCACTCATAGTTGTGGATACTACTCTCACAGCTGGCGAACGACAGTTTTCCGAACAGCTGCAGATTACCCGTTTCCCATGCTGTCACACCCTGGCGCACGCGACGGTACTCCGAGTAGAAGTGCTCTGCGCGGCGAGCGAAACGAGAAGGCATGATGTCACGTGTTTTCTCAAACGTCTCTTTGGGCACATCCCGCAGAAATGTCTTGTCGAACGTCTTCAGCGGCTGCTCCTGATACGCCAGCATATTCCATGCCGCTGTCTTACACTCATACACACGCAGGTTATAGTCACTGTTCACAAGACTACGTGTCAGTCCCGAGAAGAAGATACCAATCTCAAACTCCGGCATCTCCGGATTCCGCTTGATGATGCGCCAGTTATCCGAGTCACAGTCAAGGAACAGCAGTCCGTTCTTCTTACCCAGCGCAATACATGCCTGGTCCAACAGTCCATTGTTCAGTCCTATATACTCACGCTCCGCCTCCGAAGCAATCTTTACCACTTCGAATGGCTGCAGTGTGATGTCATTCGCCTTGGCAAACGCCATCACATATGCGATGAGTACCGCTGCACTCGATGACAGTCCACCCACAGGCAAACTTCCTTGTATCACACCCGTGATACCCCTTTTCAGTTCAAACCTCTTGCGCAGTGCATACTTCGCACCCCGGGCATAGTCACCCCAATGATGCTCACGCACCTGCGAAGGCTTGTCAATCTCAAAGTCCACCACACCCTCAAACGTCCTCGACTCTAGATGCACGTGGCTCTCCGCCCACTTATTCGTGCCATTCGTGAGATTCGTGGTTCCGTTCACATCAAACCACAAATCCACACCCTTATCTATTGCAAACCCCGTCACCAGTCCATGCTGGTGGTCCACATGCGCGCCCAATGGGCACACCCTATACGGGCTAAATATATGATACTGATATTTTTCCATATTCTTTCTTAATGTTTCTTTCAATCGGCAAAGATAGTACAAATCGAGCGAAATGCAAAATAAATAAGGCAAAAATTACACATAAGACCCCATATTACGCAAAAAAGGCAGATGCTTTCACACCTGCCCTTTTTCTTAATTCGTCCAATTCGTGAAATTCGTGTTCGCTAAACGTGAAACAGTATCTCTTACTTCTTCCCTCTTACTTCTTCCATCAGCCTTCAGACATCTTCCTCAACTTCCCATCCTGTGTCATTCTTTATCCTTTAACATCTCCAACAACCTATATATTGTCGTAGAAGGATTCTCAAATTTTTCTAAAAGTTTGGCACGCTTTATGGCTACATCTTTGTTTGCTGCTAACACACTCTTCTCTTCTTCAGACAAGGTTCCCTTTTTGTATCCTTTCGAAACACCCTGCATTTTCTGAAGACATTTCTTAGATGTCAACTTTGTTTTTTGCTCTTGATAATGCAACAGGAACCAAAGTTCCACACATGGATTCGAAACGAGTAATTTTGCATCAGATATCTTTTGTAGATGCTCTAACACCCCTGCGACATCCAAATCGAACATCATGAAAACCTTATCTTGATTTGTTGTCACATAGTCTCTCTTCGAATTCTCAATATCATCCTTCGATATGTTTGATTTACCTTTTTTCGGAATTACCTGAATGGGCACACGATACAAAGAACGTAAGAATTTAATATATGCCATTTCTGTCTTTCCCTCACAAAAAACAAAGAAGTTGGGCTTCATTTGCTTTTCTTTCGATAATCGGATTTTTCTGCCCATTTTAGCTTAACTCATTAAGATTGTCCGACGATTCATCTATATATGGGATGGCATCAAAACGTCCCTGAAGATAAGCCTTTTCTGCATCCATTGTCTCTCGGAAGTCTTTATAATCGAACAATGAATACAAATCCGAAGACCCATCATCCCGTTTATTCACGAAATACACCTGGTCTTTCCTAATCTTCTTCATATTCAGCAGATTCGTATTATGTGTCGAGAATATCAACTGAGCCGACTCGCTCTGATGAAAGAGATTCAGAATATACTCCACTAACTTTACATGGAGACCAGACGAAATTTCATCAATCAGCAAAACCTTATTATCTCTGATGATATTCAGAATAGTCAACATCATATGGAAAAACTCCTGGGTACCAGTTGATTCTTCAGAATAGAAGTCAAAAGGCACTTCTGGATTATTCTTATGGAACGTTGTAATTTTCAATTGAGGTTTCTGTATATCATCCCTCGAAATCAGCTGATTACTTTGAGAATCAAATACAGCTGTGGTCAATGGTCTAAGTTCATGCTGACTACGAATATCTACGATATCACTGTCCGCAATCTTAAGAACTTTAAGTATCAAGTCCTTATTTGAATTAAGCAGCGACTCAATAGAGTAGCTATTATAACCCAGATAATTCAATATGAATCTCTCGTTAAAATAGCGAAATACATCCTTGGCCACTTCCCTATCCATCTGACTGGCACGCGACACAAACAGAGTCTTTTTCGATGTATTTGCAGCAACATCCATAGGTCTACGGATGGCCGTACGGAATTCATATATTTCTTTCTTGTCCGGTCCTTTCCTTTCGTCACGTGCAAAAACTAGTTTTTTACGCCCCATAGGATAGAAATACAATTCTTCAGTAATAATCTCTGTATTTGTCAACGTGAAGCTATACTCATACTCCACCCCTTCAATCATAAAGCGAATATAAAACTTACTAGGTTTTCCGACACCTCCGAATTTGAATGGCGTGAAAGAAAATACAGTATTCTCATTATAGTTATGCGATTCGAATATCATCTGCACACAAGCCCTGACAGCCTTTATCACATTACTTTTACCAGAAGCATTCGCACCATATATGGCAACTGTTTTTAGTATCCTCTCATCATTACAGACGAAAGTGTTACCTAACAATTCCTTCGATTCCTTGGTTTGAAGGCTAGCTGCCTGCATATCCAAAACCACCTCCTCATTAATGGAGAAGAAGTTACTCAAACGTATTTCTAAAACCATTTTAACCCTTAAATTTGAAAATTTTCTGCAAATATAGGCATTAAAAACGGAAATTACAAGTTTTGAGGCAGATATTTTATTCAAATTAACATATCTCTTGTATATAGCCCTTTCTGAGCATAAAAAAGGCAGATGCTTTCACACCTGCCCTTTGTTTCTATTCGTTCAATTCGTGAAATTCGTGTTCGTTCCTCAACACCTGTCTCAGTGTTCGACTTCTTCCTTCTTCCCTCTTCCTTCTCAAACATACTGATTCACCCTCTTACACTCCTCCATCAATGCTAAAAGTTTCTCGAAGGCTTCAATTCGTACCGACTTCATCTTCCCCGCATTAAGAGCCTTCCTATTTGCTTTCACCCAGTTCATCAAATGTTAAATCTTGCAACAAAATAGCAAGTTTTCATTATTTCTTGGTTGACATATTTAAAAATTTAGTAATTTTGTCCACCAGAAGGACATAAGTCCGTTTTTAACAAGAGATATTATACGATTATGGCAGATGTATCACAGATTTTCGCACAGCGCCTCAAGCAAGCCAGGATACTTCAGAAAATGTCCATGGACCAGCTTGTAGCTAAGATTGGAGGCCTCGTTACCAAACAGGCCATCTCAAAGTACGAATCAGCAAAGATGTTACCCAACGACACTGTCCTGGTAGCCTTGGCAACGGCACTTGATGTCGATGCCGACTATTTCTTTCGCCCCTTCACCTTCGATCTCAACCAGTTCCAGGTCTCCTTTCGCAAAAAAACCGATACCAGCGTCAAAGATGTCAACGCCCTCAAGGTGCGCATCCAAGACGAAGTAGAACGCTATCTTGAGATTGAAGCCATACTCGGCAAAGACACCCCGAAGCTGAAGCCTATCGACGGAGAAGAGCTCTCTACTGCGGCTCAGATGCGAGAACAAGCACTAAAAATCCGCCATGACTGGCAATTGGGTCTCGATGCTATTGGTAACGTCCAGGATGTCCTCGAAGCACATGGCATCAAAGTCATCTGCACAGAGGCCCCTGCAGGTTTCGAAGGTGTCAGCGGAGTAGTTAACGACCATCATCTCATCCTCGTGCTCAATCGCAGACAGGAGCATGTAGAGCGTCGCCGGTTTACGGCTCTCCACGAACTGGGCCATCTGCTCTTTAACCACCGCTTTGCCACTAGCCTTACCACGCGTGAGAAAGAAGACCTCTGCAATTCTTTCGCCAGCGAGATGCTCCTCCCTTCTCAAAACCTGAAAGCTATCTTCTCCCCCGGTGAGAAGATTTCCACCTCAGAACTCCGACAGATACAGCTCGTCTATGGAATCTCCGTCGATGCCATCATGCACAAGCTCAACGAGATTGGCATCATCAGCGACAGTAAATACAAGACCTACTGCATTCGCAAGAACCAAAACGAAGCACTGAAGAAATTCGTCGAAGACTCATGCTACAAGGAAGACCTCACCACTCGTTTCTCGATGATGGTCTATGCTGCTGCTGCCAAGGAACTCATCTCCACCTCCAAGGCAGCATCACTTCTCAACACCTCCATCATCACAGTCCGTAATCATCTCAACGTAATATAATGGAAAAGGAGAGGCAAGCGTTATCACTTCCTTTCCGACAAGGATCACGTAGCCCTCTGCGATGAGCGTTACACTGAGGAGTATCAGGTCTTCCCTGATGGCAACACTGCCATAGAACAATTCAAGATTGACGGCAAGCCTCTTCTAGAACTCATCGACCAGCTCGAAGAAGTTGAGCCAGTATAAAATCAGGATGATTCTGGTAAGCAATCTGTTTACGCTATCTAAAATCGGGAGTGCTGCAGTAACAGCACTCCTATTTTATTGCCACTGATTGACACGTTTGTATTCTTCCATCAGCTCCTGCAACTTCTTAAACATCTCCACCCTATCTGGTTTCATCTTCCCCGCATTCATCACTTTGCGGTTCGCCTTTACCCAGTTCAGCATATCATGTTCCTCTATCCTATGCTTCGATGGATTCCGATAGTTCGCCTTTATAAAGCCAGCCACCTCTTCATACCGTTCTTGCCATCTCTCGTCCTGCGTCATACTTGTCTATATTGTTTATCTGTTGCAAATATACAAACTATTTTCCATTTACCCATCTTTCTTACATTTTTTATATGAATGCTTACCCCAAAAATAAACATAAGCCCATAAAACAGCAAAGGGCAGAAGTTTTTACATCCGCCCTTTGCCTCTATTCGTTCAAATCATATGAAAACGCCCCTGGTCTGACTGCGATTCTCGCTGAGGGGTTCGCATCTTATGAGTTATTATCCTTAAACACCTGCTCAAGAATGTTTAAATCATTATCCCCATGTAGGTTAGACAACTGCGGTCTTACCTGACAAAGGTATTTTCTTGGTCTGTCATGGTATTTTTGTTCCCTTTTAATTTCCATAAAATGCATTTGGAACATACAAGCTCCGACTGTTAATCTTATAGCATTCTTACCTGTATTTGTTAACTCCAGATTAATACATCCACAGTATCCTGGTTCCAATCGAGATAGAATGTTTAACCCTAAACGAGCATAAGAACTGCGCATATTTGCTAAAGCAATAAGGTCTAATGGCATCTTGAAATACTCCAGGCTACATGCCAAAATAGTTTGATTTGGATGAAGTATAAATGTGTCTCCCATTTGTTTGCGTGTTTCCTGGAAGAAATTATTCAGGTTGCCAATCTTTCCTTCCCGTATAGAAGCGTCTATAAAAGGATCACGCCCTTGAATAGAAGCCAGAAAATTACAACCCAACCTAAAATCCACGGAAACACTACTAATTTGAGAATCTTCCAGCAATGGACTTATCACCAGTTCACCTCTGCTAATCTTGCCTTTTATTTCATCTTTTGTCAAATACATATTTTATTAGTTCTATATTTTCGTTTTAGCAATCGTCCATTCTGTTGTAATCAAATAATTGCTGATAGACTTTTCCATTAGATTATTTACAATTGAATATAGCTGGTCTAATTCCAAAGGATGCTTAAGGTTGTTTGCTTTTTCGATAACTTCTGTTCCATCCATATAGACATCCCACCCCATTTTAAAAATAGAGAGCATCTCTTCTGAATTCTTTAAATCCGTTGGAACTAGATGTTGCATATTTCCATTATCCAAATCAACATATCTTCTAGTAAGTCCATGCTTTGTTACAGCATATGTCTTCTCAAACAATAATTTCAATACGATATTAGCATTAGGTCCTTTACAAAAATCCTCATACATCATTTTTCTTTTTGTATATGAAGGATGTTCCGGATCATCAACATTGACATCATCACACAAGTATTCCAAATAGTTCAAATAATTTGTTCCAACATACTGAGCACCGAATATGTCTGCAAAATATTCCATTAAGAAATGCAATGTATAAGCAGCAACTGTAAAATTAGCAGAGCGTCCAGGCAGTGCCGATACAATGAATGGAGGAAATCTATCTATAAACCATTTTTCTATTTCAACACGTTTTCCTCCTTGCCAGTTACTAAACAAATCAAATATCACCATTTGTGATATCTTATATTTTGTATCAACAAAATGGCCAAGTTCATGGAAAAGGCACACATTTGTTAAATAGTCTCTAGACAACTGTCTAGGCATACTGACACGAAGCAGAATAAACTGGAAGTCAACACCCAATTTTGCTTTAAGAGACACATAAAACATTCGAAAATTTTCAACCTGTGGAATAATGGCATACGGTCCCTCCTCCATAACAATAATATAGTCTTCGAAATCAGGAATCCATTGTTTGGCTGCAGCGTTCAGACATTCTATCATTTCGTGCGGAACGCTCGAAATAGTATTATTATCAAGTAGTGACAGACTATTCTTAAAGAACTCCAACACCTTTCGAAAGAAGCGTAAATCATCCTTTGTATAAGAAGGATCAGAGAAGTTCTTGGCCATAAGCTCATTATATAACAAGCCTAAGCACTCATGAAATTGTTGCTTACGCTTATCTGAATATAGATTAAAGCGTGAGCGATTCCATGCTATCATTAACTGAGAACGACTTAGTTCTAAATATTTTGGATTCATGGCTTTTCAAACACTTCTAACAACCTCTTAATATCTTCTGTTTTAAGGTCATCAGGATTAACCTTCCCTATCCAATCTCCACCATTATTGCTAAGGTATATTGAATAATCAAACATTTCCCTATCAATTGCAGAGATATTATCAGATGATTGTAAAATAAGCTTAGCATCTCTTACAATTCTAGATATATACAGTCCATAATTTGGCTCTCTATGTTCAATTGATAATTGAAGCAAGATTCTAATACTTGTAAAATCCTGCTGTTTCGACGACATTCCAAATACTAAAGTATTGTATTCCATATTCACCTTACATATCTATGGTTATTGTATTTATTCTACTCAATTGTTGTTTATTTCACAAACCCAAGAGATTGATTTCCTTCTTTCTCTTTTGATCCAAGTCATTCTCCAATTCCTGTATGGTATTATTTAGTTTCTTATACTCATTATAAAATATTTTGGGCAAAGATGTGCATCGTAGGTAGTTATATATTGTTTTATTTTCAACATCCAGACGGATAATTTTATCGTCATTCCCTACCAAATCACACAGTGTCTCCACTTCCGTAGGAGCTTTTCCTGACCAATTTAAAAAACTGCGAATAAAATCTGCCTTCCTCAAAAATCGTAATATTGGAATATAGATACTGGGACCACGCCTAATATAATTAATGTCTCCACTTTTACTGATTCCTATGAAAACATCCGATATTTTCAAGAAATTATAGAAAGTCAACTCATCTTCTTCTAGAATACCATCATGTGGGGCATCCAATAACTTCTTGAAATCCTTGAGATTCTTCAACACGAAATACTTTATGAAACAAAACTCATCCATTTCTTGGCACAAAGACCAGAAATTAAATCCATCGTAACCATATTTGCGCGTCATAACATTAGAGTATACCATTTTCTTTATATCCTCCTCGGACTGACTGATGAGAGACGCAGCAAAGTATTCCTGCATAGATCTGTGTGGGAAGTTATAAGCAAGCCCATCAAGCACCCAAATACCTATGGACACACTTAGGTCGTATATCATATCATCGTTGTCAAACTTGACTGAGAGTTTTTTCTTAATTTCCTCAAACAATCTGTTGATATAAGCACTGTCGAATTCATACTTAGAATCAAAATAAGAGTTGTATGAAAAGCTCTGTAGGATTTGTTTATATTGCTCTTTTTCTTTTTTGCATTTCCTCTCATGCAGATAGCCGCCAGATTTACTTGTTGTATCATGCTTGCAATACAAAGTATCAAATACATTATAATAGAATCCACTTTTTTTAGAAGGCAACTCTGGCGTATATTTGAATGTCAGAATGAACATGGAAAGCAGAAGTGGATTTCGCAAATAGTCAATAAACATAGAGCTGTCTGTGCTAAATATAGATCCAAGTATTTTCTGTGCTATCAGATCGCCTTCTTCGTCCATATATTTAGCTTGTTTCATTACAAAACTCTTAATCTGTTCATTATTCATGTCGCAAACATGATAACTGCGGAATCGACTTAAAGTCTCAGCACCTGCACCAGGTCTGGATGTAAGCATAAAACTATTTTTATTATATCGGTCGACAAATTCTTCTATCTCCGCAGTTCGTTTTTCTTTATTTTTAATTGATATTTCATCAAATCCATCTAGGAAGAAAACAAACTTGCCCTCCTCCATCAATCTATTGAAAATCGTTTCATTTCTTGACAAATTGAGTTTAAACACAAGACTACTAATGTATTCTGACAAACTAAATTCCGTATTGTCAACCCTGCGTAATTCAATGATAATAGGTATTAAATACCCATTTCTTAAAATATTTAAAAAACTATGTTTCATTAACATAGTCTTTCCCGAGCCAGCATGTCCCAATATAGTGATACAGTTGCTGATTTTGAAAAAAGAACTGATGTCATTAGGCAGGTTTATATTCTTCTTTTGAAATTGAAGTGATAGTGGAACATACACTTCTTCAAAATCAACAGCATTTTCACTGAATAGAAAAGTCTTGACGTTACTGATTTTATTATACCAATTTGTAGTATAATTCTGAAGACCATCATCAAGAGATTGCCTAATCTCATCAGTTAACACACCAGCAGTCTTCACAAGTTCATCTTTAAAAAGAGATATCAGTTCCAAAATCATAATTATAGTAGCTTTTAAATAGTTATAATATCTTCCGACTCAAATTTCACATCTTTCTCATACCAAGTGAAATATATTTTAAACTTATTGGGATCACCAATACAAGGGTATAGATTTAGGTTTATATGATGTTGTGGTTTTAAAAACTCCATAGGGAAATGATCCAAACCACTTATAAACATGCCTTCACATTCTTTATCAAGCATGATGTTTAGATTCTTAGCAACACCCTTACCACGATTAATTACAGAGATAACATATGGATTTTTACTGATTAATTCTGCTTGTATATCAGCATTTTTCTTGGATGATGCCTCATTATTATCTTTCTCATCCTGTCTTGCTTCACATTTCATTGATGACGTAATTGCAACAAAATCATTTCTAAGTGTTTCCCATCGTGTCTGATTAAACTTCTCCTTATCACAAGAAAATATATCAAGAAGATAGTCCTTGAATGAATTTAATTTTGATGAAACCGTATCTTGAGCATCATTCACCTTAATTGACATATACTTATCGTCAATCACTCCTTTCAACATGGGATATTCACAATCAGGGGTTAAGAAGGATATAAACTTTGTACCCAAAACCCATGAGGCGCCCATTTCATTTAGGCAGACAGGACTCTTATAATATCTCGGTGAATGTACTACAAGAAACAAAATTTCATAATCATTAAATTGGCGCTTCAACTCATTTAGAATCTCATCACCAGGCTTTATATCATACCCACCTATCGAACTGCAGAAAATTTTATCAGTATCAGAGCCTATGACAAACTCTATCAACTTTACCAGTTCATTTACAAACGGTTTATCTTCTGTCTTATGACTAATAAATATCTTTGGCGGTTTGGAGCTACTACTATTAAATGCTTTATTGTTTGTCAAGCCCAACTTTAATGATTCGTATGCGGATTCTAAAACACTTAATCCATTATTAATTTCAGTAGTGAACTCCCTCTGATAATTGAATCCAATATTTTTATCAGTTATTGTATCTTTAAAATGATTAACATGATAATCATCTTTTGAATAAATACTCAAAAGAACATCTTGTGTCAAATATTGCCAAGCATTGATTGCTTTTCGATTATTTTGAACATCCTCACTAACAAAAGCTACCATGTTAATAACATTTGTGTGACGTTCTCTCATCTTAGAGACATCTTCCAAGATTTTATTCCCTTTTTCTATCTGTAGTTTTATTAATTCTATAGACTCCATATCTTTGTTTTTTATAGGCTCTACTAGCCCCCCTTTAATGGTATCTTTTATGTCCTGTGGAATATTTATAATACACTCTCAGTCCTTATCCTTCCAACTTTTGGCCATAGACCTCTTCCATCTTTCTTCATCATAATATCACTCTGATTTTCAGTCGCTTTATGATTTCAAACCGTAGCTCCATATCCTAACAGCGCTCATATTTGGGTCAAATATAGTGAAAAAACTTCAAATCTAAATCATTTCAATACCTTTTTTAACAAAATTCATATAAACAGCAAAAGGCAGATGCACACCCGCCCTTTACCATTTCGTATCTCCATAAATCCGCGGATCCGTAATCCCGTATCTCTGTCGCCCCGTGAAACATATCTGTCCCAGTGTTAGTACTACAAAAATTCAATTCACTACGTTGTCGGCATAGTCTTCAGAGCACCTTTAAACCAATACCTATCTATATATTGCAATATCTTGTTGCTTTCGCCCATACCCCCACAGCATCCAGGTTCTCTACTAATTGTTATCAAGGATGCCCTTTCAATCAGGGATGTTATAAATCTCTCTGTTTTATAATTGCCAAAGAACTCATTATAAAACATTTGTTCTGGCCATCTTATAGTTTTATCTCGAATTTCACCTGTAAAACAATCGAGGTCTATATCTAGAACATATGGGTAAACAGGGGTATTGTCGAAACTCCCATTATGAAATTGGAAAAGATCCCTGACGGTCTGATAATATGGTTCTTTAATCATACTATCACCAAGACACCCACGATTGCCCAATGAAAAACTTAGATGAGGTATGCTGAATCGACGGTGTTGAATCCCACTTTCATCAACTATTACTACATTATTGTCAACATTATGATTTGCCTCATTCCCAATAATAGTCACATTATTTACCATATTCAGTTCCTGTGCAGCAGCTATCCAGTCATCATCCATTGTACTGAGATCAAACTCGACAAACGACCAAAACTGTCTTGACGTGGCATTCTTCAGATTTGCAACACCAATTTTCTTCAGAAGCTCCGATTGTTTTCCTGCGTCACAGCAATCTTCATGAAAATCAAAAGTAACAAGATTGGGAACTTGCCTACCAAACAATCCTAATCTGTTAGCCTCAAAGATTATACCAAGTGATGTCCTGTGGTCATCAAATACAAGTATATCCTTATCACCATAATGGTAATGTTCTATCCCTGTAAATATACTGACCCCCGAAAGTGTAGTTATTATCGGCGGTGTATTAACCTGACTTTTACTTATATTGACTGTTTTGATCAAATGTATTAATGTTGCCACCATACCATCAAAATCATAAGAAGCAGACTGTCCATCCTTATGATTAAAAACCGAAAAACGGCTCCCATCAGTCAATGCGGTTAGCATCAAAAAGGGATACTTCTTGTGCATTTCATTGAAGATAATAGGGGGTACGTACTTGTACACATTACCATACAGGCACAGAACAACAATTACCTCTCCATTTTTTTTTATTCCGATCTCGCCTTTATCCGGAGAATTGGAAATTGTGAACATATTTGCATTGTTCACAGAAGTATATTGTATAAGTATCCGGCAAATCTTATCGTAAACTTTCTGATAATCCATATTATTCTTATGTATGTCTGAAAATCGCCACCACATCCTGCGCCAACTTTGACAATGGGCGATAATGCACATGTTCCTTATCCATGTAATACCCGAAGAAGAATCGTTCTGGGTCATCAACACCATTAGGAAACAGTATAGCGACACTGTCCATTGTTGCCTGCTGATTGCTATCCGAGAAATCCCTCATCTTAACAATGAGTTCCTCTACTACATCTATATGCTGCTCATAAATCTCATCTATATGGAAAAGCTTCTGGTGATTCTCCAGCAAAGTCGTGTTATTGCTATTCAGTTTCACTTCCAGCTTATCCATATCTTTCGAGACATAAGCGTCCAAAGACTTCTCCGGTGTCAGTTCAAACCAAAAAACATCTTGTTTATTTGCATCTGTTGTATACAGATTGAACTCTGCATCACGAGTTGATTTCGTAATATTACATGTCGGACAACTAGGTTGCAAGTTATAATATGAAGTACAAAGAAAAGGATATTTCGACTCCGGCTTAAAATGGTCAAAATGATAAGTACTAATCATTTTCTTTTGTTCATCCTCCACAAACTCCTCTGTTGCTACTGCATACTGTCCATTACAATACACACAAGCCTTTATCTTCTGATCTTTCATGTATTGCCGCATGAGTCCCGATCTTACGTCTTTGTATCTCATGCAGTCAATCACATGTTTATAGAATTCTTGATTATTTCCCTTATAATCTATTTTCTCATTCAGTACGTTATCCCACTGCTTGAACCATCGTTTATATACGTCTTCAAACTCTGATGGTTTTAGCAATATGATGGACTTATAGTAGCAGTAAATTGTATAAACATATCTCCCTGCATTATAATGGCCATTCTCCCAAAGATACTCGAAAAAGTCCTTTAGTCTTTGCTGGGGCATCTCCTTCCATGAAACCTTCTTGGGCTGATTATCTGTCATCACCCCAGCATATTCCTCTGCTCTTCGCAGCACATCATGGTCAATTAGTATTCTTCTCATTTTTCCGAGTATAGAGCATCTGTAGCTGCTTAGAAATAAAAGGTTCCTTAATTCCGTCTATAAAGATCCTGGCCTGATTCATATCCCACGGGCCAAATTGACTTCTGTCGCTTTTCAGATATTCCGCCAGCGATATAATCTTCGTTCTGGCATATTCACCAATAAAACCATCATGCAAGAAGAAACTCTGGTGTAGCAGATCGCTGATGTTTGCAGCCATCGGAGGCAGAATCTTCCTTCCCTCTATTTCTTCCTTGGTAAGCTGATGACCATCCTCCATATATACGATATTCTCATTGGGAATGTCGCTCAATATGAATGGACTGTGTGTTGTAAGCCAGATATGTATCCCGAAATAATCATTTAAGTGCAGTTTGTTTGTCAACAGGTCCAAAAGCCGCGTTATAAACATTCGCTGAAACTCAGGATGAAAACAAACTTCAATCTCATCAAGCACAATGCTTATTTCCTTGTAATGTATATCTGTTTCTGGCACCGACTTCAGGTTCAGCAGATGATAGATGAGTGTTGATAACTGATAGAGCATCTGTTTCTGGCCCGAAGACATTTTTGAGAATGGTATATTTTCATCCCATCTACCATCTTCACGTTTCCTTTTAAGATAGATTGTCTGTCGGAAGATATTTGGAGGCAGACTCCTTAAACATTCCTCTATGCTTTCAAATTCTATTGGCAACTCCAGCTGTCGTCGATAATCTTCAAAGGTGAATGCCTGATTCAACCAAGAGGTATCAAAATCCGCATAATAGTTTCTCAAATCATTCAGTGTTGTGATGAAGTTGAGTACTTGGTGAACCTTTTGCTCTATATGCGTCTTCCTGTCATACACCTCTCTCACAAGCTTCCTCAACTTGGCATGAGAAACCGACAACCGTCTAGAACTCAGCGTTTTATTGATGTCACCATATCTGCTATACTCTAAGTAATGAGGGTATGTGGCTGCTATATTCAGAATCTTATAGACCAAATACATTCTAGCGAAAACTTCCGTTTCAGAAAGGAAACGATGTAAAGGACATGACAACTCCGACAGTATTATAGCCGCAGATGTTCCTTTTGTTTCTGCAGCCTCCTTAAACAGTTTCAAGTCGCCACCGTTTGCCAGCAGATTCACCTTTTCTATCTTCAGCAAGTCTTTATCCTTTGTATAGATTGGCTTGAAACGTTTATAGAAGTCATTCTTCCGTTCATAGCTGATATGGTCAAGTTGGTAGTCCTCCACCAAAGGATGTTTGTCTATATGTTGGCTGATTAACAGAGCAGACAACCGACTGACAGTCAGAGAAGCCTCATTGTCCATATTTATTTGCCCGCCACTGCGAAATGGATTCAGCACAATGGGACACATGTAGCCGTCATTCTTGTGAAATACACCTGTTATCCAGTTTTTCTTCTCCACCCAGTCTTCAGCAACTACCAGCGAGCCAGTCTTTTCATCGATAAGAAACAAATCACCGTTCTTGACATATATCTCGTCACTCCATTCCAACGTATCTTCATCCTCATAGTCAGATGCCTGAAATCCCAACATTGAATAATTTGTGGCTACAGTATAAAAGAACATCTTGGCTAGATTACGCTTTTTATCATCACCACTCAAGTTAGAATAGTCATGAAAATGTGTGCCTCCAAATTTATTCTTTAGGAGTTGCTGATGATAGTTTTTCATTGTTCCATCAACAAAACATGCTATCTGACAATCTGTCAACCAATACACATCTTCTCCAAATTCAAGCCAAAGCACTACGTCGCGCACACAGAGTTTGCACTTTCTATCCTTCTCATATTCCAAATCAGCAAAAATGTGTCGTGCATAACGAATCTTGTCAGATGCTTCCCTCTTCTCCCGTTTACACATCACAGCTCCTACATTATTAACCATGCGGAATACAATATCTAGCAAAGAAGATTTACCACTGCCGTTCTTACCGACAATGGTATGTAGTGTAATGTTCCTTCCGAAGAAGTCTGTCAGTCCGCTATTACCCAATTGATAAGTTCCTGCTTCCAAATTTCTTCTGTATTTACACTCTTCGTAAATCGTAATGCTATTGATGTTAAACATGATATTTCTAAAAATTAATCACTCACAGCAATATATCTTGCAATGCAAATCCGCATCCTTACATGTCGAAATAAAAGCATTCAGCAACCATATCAGCTGAACCGCATAATTCTTCTGTCTGAAAGGTTGACCTGCAGCCAGCTTATCAAATGCATCTACAAGCTCATCCTTTGACAGAAAATCTACAGCCAAACACACCTCTCTTGTAAAGTTTGGCGACATTCTGAGCCTCTTTATCTCGTCGACAAACAGTTGAGCTGTCCCTCTTCTCATCCTCTGTATCGACGTCTGTTGCCTATCTACGTTATAAGTTGAGTTCTCTATGCTCCGTTGTTTTGCCGAAAGGAACTCATCCGTAGGATTCAGATACCCGATATTCTTCAATGCCTGCCCTATCGCATCCTGAAATAGACTCGCCGACAAACTCGTTTTTCCAACTTTATTATTACTTTTTGAATGAATGAAAGAAATCGTATCACCGCTGATGGCAATATGGTCAGCCCATTCATTTCCCAAATCATCACATACCAAGTATGTAGATGCCGCAAACTCATCCTCCACTATTCTAAAAACACAATTGGGATGAAAATCCGTATCATTGATAGTATAGTTCTTACCTTTCTCTGAACTTGACGTACGTAAATTAGGTATCGGCACAAGTGTTGCTTTAATGGCTTCAATATCTTTCACCATCTGCCCATTCTTGTATAGTCGCCTACCATAGAACATATACTGATAGTCATCAAAACTTACGGTGAAACAGGCCAAACTATTTATCAGCGTAATTAACTTTTCATAAGCGCCATCTACTTTTTGATAGAATATCTCTTCTACAATACCAGTTCCCTTCAGACCGATTCCAGCTGCTCTTATTGATAGATACATACTATTGAACAGGTGGCATGCATATTCTTTGTCGTTTATCTGGTTCAACATATAGGTTCGAGCCAAATATCGTAAAAGCTGTTCTTGCTCTCCAACTGTCAATGGAACATACTGATCATTCTCTATCTTATAAAAAGTGGGATTACGACCTAAGTAATTTAGCAATTCCTGTTTGTTAATCAAGAGCGAGACAGGAGTAAGATGGTCCTTTTCCTTTTTCCATGTCACTGGCAGGGCAAACCTTTTCAAGAAGTTGTCCGCTGGCTGGTAATGATCCAAAGCGTATACAACCTCGTCAATCCACAACAACGTATTGTGTATATTCTTCTTGCTGCCGAACTTTGACAGTCTGGAAGTTGATACGTTCAATGTACATACGCCATTTTGTTGGTCATCCAACCTTACGGTAGAAATGATGTTATTGTTTGCATTAAACATGGCCATAGTTGCTTCCAAGTCCTCTGCCTCAAAGGATTTGTTTCTCATCGAGTTGGCATTGGTGCTCATACTGGTTATCCTTACCTGCTGGTATATTGTTCCTTGTCCGCTAACTAGTATGCCACTTAGTTTTTCTCCATTAATTGGCTCGAGTTTGTTGATAAATGATGTCATGTGATTAGCATTCTTCTTGATAAAAACTACATAATCACCTATTTCGATCATCAAAACATATCCGACCTTTTCCTCTACCAGTTCCGGTGGAACTGGGTCTTCTCCGTAATCCACGAATGTTGGATTATTAGGGAAAGTAAAGACCAACAAAGAACAGAAAGCATGATTAGAGTGAGGGAGTCCATTTTCTCTTATTCTGTATCTTCGCTCAACAACCTTAGCATCAGTCGCAACTTTATCAAACAAGTTAGAAATAACAGTCTTGTTAATGACCATATCTCCTCTTTCGAAGAAATATGCGCCTTCATTCAGCGACAAATGAGAATAATGGTCATGATCTATCTCCCTCTTCATAGTGGTGTTTATTCTATGTTATATGCTATCATATCACCTCTCCCGCATACTTCATCTTCTTCCCAACCATAGTCATTATATCCCGCAGTCAATTTAGCGGAAATTAACGTTATTTGCAATGCTTAACATTTTCGGCACGCAAATTGCTACTGTTCCTCCAGAGCCAAAAGGCACTCACTTGCCTTAAATCCTATGAGGAATGTGACAGGTATCTACTAAATCTTTTCCTGTTAACCTGAAGATAGCAGAGTACCTCTCTGTCAGAAAGGAGAATTCGCATGTTTAATGATTAATCATTTGACACAATGAAAGTATTTTTTGTGGACTATGATTTGAGGGGAGACAGAAACTACCAGACCCTGTATGACGAGCTAAATCGTCTCAACGGTATTAGAGTCCTGGAGTCTCTTTGGTCGTTAAAACTGAATGACAATACAGACAGTGAGTCACTCAGAGACCATCTCTCGCAATTCATGGATAATGATGATGGGCTTATTGTCAGCGAGGTCCATGCTTATGCCGGGCGCCACGTTGACAATAAACCACACAGTTTCTGGTATTTTGTTGCATTAACCCATCGTACTACCATACGATATGGTTCTTTCCGGCAACTGTCACTTTTGGCTCTGTGGCAGTTGTTTTTGTATCCCATCATCATTATAAATATTTCTTCATTGAGCTTAGCCACCGTTTCCTCCGCGTCAGTGCAGGGACTTTCTTCTTTACTAAATATGACCAGCTTGAATATCCTTAATTATACTTGAAAATATCTGTATTAGCCCAGTAGTTAGCATGTAACTAATAGAAGCTATTATCAATGATATAAAGATTATAGCCATTCCCAGTATCATCCAATATAGCAGATGATAAGGCCAGTAATCTGATTTAATATATCTCTTATTAATGTTATACGCAAAGTTCCCAAGTGTACCAGTGGTTGCTATGAAGAATACAACAGACACCAAAGCCTTTATCACAAATGCAATCGTTACATTCATTGATAGAGTAAGTAGCAATGCCAATATAGAACTCACAGCACCAGCAACATTCAAAAAAGCCAAATAGTCTTTACCTTTCATTGCCATGTATATTGGTTATTCCCATCTTCTCCTTCTATCTCCTGCCGCTCGGCTCAGCCGCTTTCCTAGGCAAGAATTCCACTGCGCTCTCACTCCCCCAAATACGCCTTTATTTCTTTCATTCCGATGATAGTATCACAAGCACCACCATTCGCCATTATCTTATCAACAATGTGCTCACATAGCTCATCTATCTTTTTGTTCTCCAAATATGGCATAAACAAGTCTATCGCCTTTTCTTTTTCTTCTTCAATGTTCAGTGGCTCAATGTCATTCCTGCATTCTAGTAGTTTACTGTAATAATGATAAAGATTAGCCATATCTGCTTCCATCCCTTCAATTGGGCATTTGATAAATTTCGAAAAGTACTCTCTCAAGACATCAGTGGAGCACTTGTTAAATTCAGGATGCTTCTTAAGTTCGCCATATTTAAGTTTCATTTGCTGGAAGATTCCACCTCCTATGCTACACATGATTAAAGCTTCTTTCTGGCTGGGCAACGACCATCGATTCTGGCAGTTCGTATCAAAACCGAAACCTCCACTCAATTTCCTGGCAAAAGAGATACTCTCAACCCTCTCTTCATCCGGGAAATAATGAAGCGCTGCAAGTACATGTCCCATTTCATGGTAGCAGCCTTCTATTAAAGATTCATAAAAATTCCCTCCTCTATTCATAACCCATTCCTTATTTTTTCTCCTTCCCTGCCGTTTCCGGCAGAACTCTATCTCCTTTCACATCCGATGCGCATTTCCGAATAAATTAACATCCATGTGCATTCCAAGATGATCGTAACCTATCACATACTCCACTATTCCATAATATGTACTTCCTTCTGGCGTACAGTCATTATAACCAGTACAAAAGAAGTTAACTGTCTTATCCTTATATTCTTCCACTACTCCAATATTGGGCAGCGATTTGCTTTTTATCGTAGTACACGCAGAATCAAGCATTGCCGGATTCATATATAATGCCATTTCTCTGGCTGTGAGCGATGTGTGATGTGGAGTTTTCACCAACCGACATCCCTTGAGGTCATCTGGGTTCATGAGCCTGATATGATCATTAATGGTATCTCCACCAAACATCATACTATATCCATCCACATCAAGTATCATTGACACAGATATGCCATTCAAATCAGGTAAAGTCGTTCCATTCCTAAAATGATGGTATATAATTGAATCTACAGGCGACATAAGCCTTATCTCTACTCTCTTCGTTTGGGCATTTTTCGACTCTATTCTAAAATGATAGGGCATGTCATACCCGCCCCCTGGCGCTAAAGAGTTTATAACCACATTTTTATTCAATGCATTCAGTTTGAAAATTGCTTCTACTAAACGCTTTGTTTCCTTATCGTAAATCTTAACTACATCCGTATCTTTATTATCGAAGAAGATTGGTTTAATTACCTTTGTACTCCTTCTGCAATATTTATGGAATATCTTCAGCAATCCTTTTGAATGATCCATGTGGGGATGTGTCCAACATAGCACCGAAAGATCTTTGACGTGATACTTCCGAAGGATATCATCTGTAAAGTTTCTATATGATTTCAAACCTCCTTTATATGCATAACTATCAATGGCCATTGAAAAATGCACCTCCTTTTTCACCTTATCAATGAAGAGCACCACTATAGCCTCGCCTTCTTTCTTATATCCAATAATGAAGACCCGTATTTCCAAATCCTCTATCCTGTCAACTTTCATTATTTCCTATTACTCCATTCCTTATGGTGGGTAACATTCACTCTTGTTGTGCTGTTGCCAAAAGAAATATCCAGCGAAGTGTCTTTTATCTCTGGTTCTCCAATGTCAAGTGAATCGAGTTGATAAGCAGGCTGTTTAACATCAATTTCCAGACTTTGTACCGGATTGCTCAAAATTTTATCAATATCATCGTAGTCCATAATCTCGTTCTGCCTTCCTTAAGGCTTCCTTGAATGCTTGATCAAACAACTGATATTCCCTACTCGCTTTGCGCTCTTCATCTTTCACGATAGCCGCTATTTGAGCACGCTTTACGCCATCCTTCACTTGGTCCTGATAGATAATCCTCACATTTTCTGGTTGCGACAGATAAGAGTCGCGGCTACTTGACTCTTTTTCCGCTGCGTTGTCCTGCCGTTCTTCAAAGTCTTTACCGATAGCATGTCTCTCTATATATACAAATATGTCAATATCTGAGATAACGTTTTTTATCTCATCGAGCATCTTATAATAGTCATCCAAATTCTCTGGTTGATTCTCACCTGAAATCCGGATATAATAGAATCGTGAGGTTAAATCTAGCACGACTTCACTTCCCCTTATTGTTCGCTCATACCTAAAGACCAGCTCGTCAGGTTGCATCTCTCCCAACTGACCATTGCGATAGTTTGTTGTCTCACCTATTCTAAAGCTGTTAAATCGCTCGAACATTTCAGAAAAGCCTTCTATTTGTCGAATCCGTTCCGAAAGAAGCGATAAGTTTGTTATAGGCGAGCAATCCACTCTAATCATAGTTCTAATGTTTGTATATGCCATAATTCTCTTCCTCCTCTCATTTTATAACATTCATAAATATATTACATTATACAAAAACGACCTCACAGGCTTTAGCCCCGCATTTCCAGAATACACGTCCCCATATCCGTTCCCCCTCGACCTCTGGTCACTCATTCCCTGAGGGTCTTGAGACATCATCATAATACTCTACCCGAAACTTTCGCACTTTCCAGCCAGCCAATCTTGAGAACCTCCACAAACCGGAAACAATCCGTTTAATCCGTTCAATTCGTGTGAAACATGCGCACGATCTATATATCCTTTCCAAAGAGAGCCAGCAACTCGACCTCCCCCACTTCACATATCTTTCCCTTGACTCAGATTAGTGAGCCAAAGAATAAAAATCCGCAAAGTGAATAGTTGTCAAATTACCACCTCTACACAAGGACTATGGCCCGTAGGGATATTGGAATTTCAAACCTTTTCAGTTGCAAAGATACGATTAAACGAGTAAAATACAAAATAAATACCAATTTATTTTCGAGTAAAAGCATCTTCGACAAGAAAGTAATATATAATTAAGCAGTATACCACCCCACCCTAACCTTATATATAATACACGCGCATACCCACTCCTTTCAGTTAATCCGGCCGGGATTAACATAAATGGTAAAGTGAAAAAACATATCGGTTAATCCCCGGAGGATTATCAAAAACAAAACGGTTAATCCGCCCCTGATTAACATATAATTAAGACGAATATAACATAAACAAGTCATACTGCCGAGAGGCAGCTGTATATAAAATCGTTAAGTAATGGGGCAGGCTCTTGTCAGGGTCTCTCATAAAAAAGGTTCAATAACCTGATAACCCTAGCCCCACATTTTAAAGAATCAAAAATGTTATTTATATGAAAGGAATAGTTCTTGCCGGAGGCTCCGGCACCAGACTTTACCCTATTACTAAGGGTGTTAGCAAGCAATTGCTCCCGATATATGATAAACCAATGGTGTATTATCCTATTTCTGCGCTCATGCTGGCAGGAATACGTGATATTCTAATTATCTCAACCCCATACGACCTTCCTAGCTTTAAAAGGTTGCTTGGCGATGGTTCTGATTATGGTGTTCACTTTGAATATGCAGAGCAGCCCTCTCCGGATGGACTCGCACAGGCATTCATCATTGGAGAGAAATTCATTGGCAAAGACTCAGTATGTCTTGTTTTGGGGGATAATATCTTTTATGGTAGTGGCTTCACTGGTATGCTTCACAGAGCTGTTGCAGCTGCTGATACAGATAGTAAAGCTACAGTATTTGGATATTGGGTAAGTGACCCAGAACGATATGGAGTTGCCGAGTTTGATAAGAATGGCAATTGCTTGAGTATAGAAGAGAAACCCAAGGAACCAAAGAGCAACTATGCTGTTGTAGGTCTTTACTTCTATCCTAACAAGGTTGTTGATGTGGCCAAGCATATCAAGCCATCTGCTCGTGGTGAATTGGAAATCACCACGGTTAATCAGGAATTTTTGAAAGACGGTGAACTGAAAGTTCAGGTATTTGGACGTGGTTTTGCTTGGTTGGATACAGGTACACATGATTCATTGGCTGAGGCAAGTACTTTTGTTGAGGTCATTGAAAAGCGTCAGGGGCTGAAAGTGGCCTGCTTGGAGGGCATAGCTTATCGCAGAGGTTGGATAACAGAGGAAAGGATGAGAGAACTGGCTAAACAAATGCTCAAGAACCAGTATGGCCAGTATTTGCTGAAGGTCATTGATGAAATGAAAGAAGATATTAATTCTGGAACATTACAACACTTATAATTATATAAATATTATACTGACAAACATAGAGGGAGTACTAATTATAGGACCTAAGATCTTTGATAATATGAGTTGATATTTCTGTAGCGTGAGTTTGATAAAAAGATTGACACACATTTTAGGCAATTAGCTTTGTATAGGACAAGGAATCCATGTACTCATACGGAGTTATGCATGGTTTGCATTTCCAACGCCCGCCATACGCCTCAAATAAATTGGTTCGTTGTGTCAAGGGAGTAGTGCTTGATGTGGCTGTGGATATTTGTAAGGTTGACCCACTTATGGAAAGCATATGGCGGTTGAACTTAGCAGAAGACAATCTTCGCCAATTTTTCGTACACCGCGACTTAGCACATATAACAGTATCTTACTTTTGACATACTTGATATACTAATCACTATAGAAAAAGTTATACTGCCGTGAGTATGCATCATAAATAATCGGTTATGTTGTGGGGCTTTTATCATGAAACTCATAAAAAAAACAATATCCTGATAGCTTACCCTTTCGTAGTTAACAAGCAATATGACGAAATCTCTTATGTTGTTCTTAGAAAAAAAGGAAAAAATCTATAGAGCACTAGGGATCATAGTACCTATGGTCTGTTTATTCTCTTCATTTTATGTAGCGTTTAATACTCCATCACTCAGTGGGACTACTTTCTATTTTCTTCTTCCCTTAACCTATGGTATAGTAACATATATTTATTCCGATGTCTTCCCTTACCACGAGGGTGGATACGGAATAAAAATATTTTTTGCGACATCTTTTATTAGATTTGTCTTTTTACCCGTTTTTACTTGTTATTCAGGTCAATTTGATAAATATGGATCTAGTTATAGCCCTTCGATAGCTTATGAGTATGCAATCGTAGTGAATATATTAGAAATATTTTTCTCTTTTTATTTATTGCACAAATTCTATCTCAAGGATAAACAAAGATTGATTAGGAAAATAACGAGGTCTATAAGTAAGAAATCAAACAAATATGATACAATAACTGTTTGGGGATTAGTTTTGATAATATCACTTACAATTATCATTGTAAAAAGAGGTCATTTAGGTGAAGTCTTTAGTGCTGTAAGATTCTTAGTGGTAAGCGAGGGGTTTGATTATGAGGCAGATTACTGGACATATGAAATTTGGGCATTACAAACTATTATCATCTCATCTGTTATTTTCATCACTTCATATTTTCAAAAGAGAAATGACCATAAGTCCCAAAAAACGAATGTTATATTACCTCTTATAGCAGTGTTTTTAATGTGTACTATTGTTTTAACAAACAATCGCATGACGATGGTCTATTATGGATTATGTGGCTTATGTATTTTAAATGTCGCATTCCCCCGGATGAAAAAAACAACAAACACCTTTGTATATATTACTATGGCGGTTGTTGTTGTGAGTTTTACACTCATGAAACAATTCAGCTTTGATGCGACGGGAGGAGAATCTCTTTCTGTCTCAAACGACCAGAGTTCATCCGTTATCTCTCAATACGTCTGTGGTATAGAAAACGTAGCACATAGTTATGATAGATGGATTCAAAATGGATCACAATATTCAGTTTTAAGTATATTTTCAGAGCTCATTAAGTTCTTTCAAATAACGCGTATTCCTGGTTTTTTGCCATCTTTTGTCAAAGACATCCCTGCCACTATCGAACTTGCAAGTGGAGAATTTGAAATGGTTTCTGTTGCTGGTGAAACATTATTTATGGGGTATTTCTGGTTTGGATGGCTGATTGATATTCTGGCTGTTTATGTCATTATGCGACTCCTAATCTATTTCGAAATACATTCAAGATATGAGGTTAGGCTCGGTACAATTTTCGTATATTGTTGGCTCTCCGTGCTCTATGGAATGTGGAATTGTTATTGTTTACAGACACTATGGTATACAATGTCCTATATTCCTTTTTTCACCTTCCTTGCCTTGAAGTTTAATAGATTAAAAATAAAGATATGAATATCGTAACGACATTACATAAAAGAATCAAGTTGTATAAAGAAGTAAGAGAGAGATCTGTATATAAACCATCCTATTTTTCACTTGTGCTATGGGACATAGTAAGACTTCTTCGGCTGAAATTTCTCTATAAAAGATTCCAGATGAATTGGCGAAAAGGTACTATAACGTATTTATCTAAATATCTCAATTCAGAAGATGATTTTAATTTCGCTAAGATTGAACATAAACAAAATTATAATGAAGTTATATGGGTTTCGTGGTTTCAAGGAGAAGAGAATGCTCCAGATGTTGTACAGAAATGTATAAAGAGTATTAGAAGACATTCAAATGGTCATCAAGTCATATTAATAGATGATATCAACATAAGAGAGATTATTGCTATTCCAAATCATATATATGAGAAACTGTCTTCTGGGGCTATTACCAAAACACATTTTTCGGACATATTAAGAGTATCCTTGCTTTCTAAATATGGAGGTTTTTGGTTAGATGCAACAACATTTGTATCAGAAGATATTCCCGAATTTATTTTTGAACAGGAATTTTGGTCTGTAAAAGGCGAAAAGTATGAGTATGGTAATCTAGGATCCTTATATAGATGGAGCGTTTTTTGCATGGCTTCCAAGCCAGGCAATAAGTTGATGAAACGTACAATGGAAATATTATATGCGTACTGGTTCCACGAAGAAAAAAATATTAATTATTTTATTGTGGATTATGTGATGTCTCTATTGTATGAAACAGATGATGAGATAAGGAGAATGGTAGATAGTGTGAAACCTTCTAATTATCATTTGCATAGTTTACAATTAAACGCAAATGCACTATATACAGAAAAATTATATAAAGAAATTTTTTCAGGAACGATGTTCCATAAGTTGTCATACAAAATAGATATTTCCGACAATCCTGATTCGTTATTGAATCATGTCTTAAAATGATTTTCTCAGACATGTCAGATAGTAGAGTGTATAATTCTTTAAAAAACTATGGGATGAATGTCTTTGCTCAAATAGCAAGCATTCTACTTAGCTTTATAGGGAGAACCTTCTTTATTAAAATCCTAAGCATTGACTATCTTGGAGTTAACGGGCTGTTCTCAAATATTCTATCACTTCTTTCTTTAGCAGAACTTGGTATTGGCACCGCAATAACTTACATGATGTATAAGCCAATTGCGGACAACAACGTTGCGAAAGTAGTAGCATATAATCAATTATTTAAAAAGATTTATAACATAATTGGCCTAGTTGTTTTGGTGGTCGGATTAATTTTTACTCCATTTATATATTTGATTATCAAAGAAGAGCCTGATATTAGTGAGAATTTATATATTATATATGTCTTATTTGTTTGCAATTCCTCCATTAGTTATTTTTTTACATATAAAAGATCTTTATTAATTGCGTACCAAAAGGAATATATCAATAGTGCAAACAATGTCCAATTTGCTCTAATCCGCGAGGTCTTGTTAATAATACTACTTCTACTGTTTCGTAATTTTTATATCTATCTGGCTGCACAGATATTTATAACTTTTTTATCAAATCTCGCTATTTCTTTAAAAGTTAATAAACTTTTTCCCGAAATACTTGCTGCCAAATCTGCAGGTATTAGTAAGGATGAAATTCACACAATAATAAAGAATACTGCGGGAATGGTGTGCCATAAAATAGGTTCCGTTGTCGTCTCTGGCACAAGCAATATCTTTATCTCTTATTTCGTAGGAATAGCATCTGTTGGAATATACACTAATTATGTTCTTATTTCCAAATGTGCTCAACAAGTGATAGGCAATGGCGTTAACAGCCTGACTGCTAGCTTTGGGAATTTGGTGGCCATGTCAGATAATAACGAAGTCAAGATTGTCTTTAACAAAATATATTTTATAAATTTCTTAATAGCTTATTTTATTTCGGTTCTATTCTTTGTTTTAGTTGCTCCCTTTATTAAAGTTTGGATTGGTGACGAATATTTGTTAAATAATTATGCGACACTAATCATAGCCATAAACACTTTATTTTTTAATCAGATAAGAATACCTTACCAGATAATTATTAATACGTATGGCTTGTTTTGGCAAATTAGATGGAAATCTATTATTGAAGCAATTTTAAGCATAATATTTTCACTAATATTTGCCGCTTGGTTTAAATGGGGAATTACTGGTATCTTGTTATCTGCAATGTTTAGTAATATTCTGACTAGTTTGTGGTGGGAACCATATGTTGCCTTAAAACATGGAATAAAACAGCTATATAAGGATTTTGTAAAGAAATTAGTTTTTAGTATAATGATTTTGCTAGGTACAATAACATTCCTTAGCGTTGTATTTAATGTGTTTGATAATTCCATATCTGGAAACGGATGGATAGAACTAACCGTTCATCTTATAATTTCTGTTGCATTTATGATGGGGATAATCTGTCTTGTTTTTGGAAAAACACAAGAATACGAATATATATATAATCTTATTACTAAGATGCTCTTCAACGCAAGGAGGAACAATGGATAATTTATATTAGACTATGAAAAAAAGAGTGTTCATTGCTGTTCAAAGAATTATAGATCAAGGTGGTATAAGTACTGCTGTTTTAAATTTAATAAACGAGATTCATGATGAATATGAATTAACCTTGTGCCCAGTTGAGGATTATATAAGTCCCAACGTTACAATACCGTCAAATGTAACAGTGCTTCGCGGGTCAAGCATTATAAGAGATGCCATAACCGACAGAAATTTGTTAAAGAGTCAGAACTTTATTATTAGAATACTACGACTCCTTATAAGATTTACACGTAGAATAGTCGGTTTGAAGCCGTTAGTAATATTGGGAAACTGTCAAATATCTGTCCCTGATATTTTATATGATGCAGCTATTGCTTTCTCTGGAGATATATATAGGGAAGGGAGATTGTTCGTTGGTGGCAACTATGACCTAATTATTAAGAAGGTTAAATCCAAGAGAAAAGTTGCGTGGATTCACAATGACTTGTCAAAATTGGGCTATACCCATTCAATTGCCTTGAATGTATTCAGTTATTTTGATGCTATTGTAACGGTCAGTACAGAAAGTAGAGAGAGGGTTATCAATATGGTGCCAGAATACACTTCCAAAACATATGTTGTGTATAACATACATAACTTTTGCTCAATAAAAGAACTTGCTCTGCAAGGCAATCCCTATCTACCAAAGTCTGATGATACAATTTTTGTAACAGTCGCCAGATTAGATTTGCGGCAAAAGCGGCAAGATAGAATAATAAATGTATGCAGCAGGCTGAAAAAAGAAGGATTCAAAAATTTTAAATGGTACTTAGTTGGTGGTGGTGAAAGAGTTTTTTTTGAGGCAATGACAAAATCTAAAAACGTCTCTGATATCGTAATATTTACAGGCCTACAAAAGAACCCATACCCATATATTTATAATGCTGACGCTTTTGTCCTTTCGTCACAATTTGAAGGTTTGCCAATGACCGTTACAGAAGCTAAATCTCTTTGCTGTCCCGTCCTAATTACGAACTTTGGATCTGCAAATGAAGCACTTGAAAATAAAAAAGAGGGATGTATATGTCCAAATTCGACCGAGGGACTATACAATATGATAAAAGAAATATTAAACAATAGGGGAGAACTTGAAAATTATAGAAGAAATTTGAATGCGAACCCTGTTAATAATAAAAAAGCAATAGCGCAATTTAATCAAGTCTGTGAATTAATGTAGATTATATATTTTAAGTTGTATGAAAAATATAATGATGGTTACCTCTCTTTATCCATTGCCAACTAAAGAGAATAATTGTACTTATGTATGCCATTTTTTTACACGTGAATGGGTGAAGATGGGATATCGTGTCCTTGTAATTCATAAACAACCAGTACATTGTTTTTTGTGGCATTTATGTGTAAGATGGTTTGGAGGATGGTTAAAGTCACGTTATGGTGGAGGTAATTTTTACGCAAGGAAGATAAAAGAAATAGAACACTACGATATGGATGGTGTACAAGTTTATCGAGTCCCAATATATTCTTTTATACCTCATCTGGATTATCCATGGTCCTCTGTAAGACACTTTACCAATAAAGTTTTTACAATTACAAATGATTTGAATTTCAAACCTGATGTGATTTTAGGGCATTCAACACAACTCCAAATAATACCAGAGTTAAATAAAAAGTACAAGACGAAAACCGTAATGATATCCCATGGCCCATACTTTAAAATAAGAAAATCGTATAAAAACTGGGAGGAGTTGGTTGATAGTTTTGATGTTTGGGGTTTTCGCTCGACTCCAACTATGCATCAGTTCGAGATAATAAACAAGAAAATAGACAAAACCTTTATCTGTTTTTCTGGAATTCCCGAATCATTTATAGCTCAACGCTATAGAGTACATATGGATAAACCTATAAGTAGATTTATATTCATCGGAGAACTAATTGAAAGGAAATATCCTATCGCTTTATTGGAGGCTATACCGCGCGTATGTGATAAATACTCCATTGAGATTATTGGAGCTGGCGCAGAATTAAATAATTTGAAGAAATATTCAATTGATCATAATTTATCAAATGTCTTATTTACAGGAAAAGTGCCACGTGAACAGATAAGAGAACATCTGGATAATTCTGACTGTTTCATAATGATAAGTAAAGGCGAGGCATTTGGATTGGTTTATCTGGAAGCAATGGCGAGAGGATGTATAGTTATAGCATCAAAAGGTGGAGGAATGGATGGCGTTATAATAGACGGTATTAATGGTTTCTTAAGTGAAGAAGGGTCTTCCGAGCATCTATCAGAAGTAATTGAAAAAATAAACACAATGGATGAAGATAGGTTGTTAAATATTTCTAGAAATGCGATAGATACAGCAAGACAAATGACTGATAAATTGATGGCATCAGATTATATCCATAAAGTTGAGGTATTGCTTAAATAATATTATTATGAATATAAATGAGGTTAAAATAATTAATCTGCCAAAGTTCACTGATCCTCGTGGAAATCTTTCCTTTGTGGAACAATTAAACCATATTCCGTTTGAAATTAAGCGGACGTATTGGATATACGATGTTCCCGGAGGTGAAGACCGAGGAGGCCATGCATTTAGAAAAAATGAAGAGTTTATAGTTGCTCTCTCAGGTGCGTTCGATGTCATAATTGATGATGGTATAGAAAAGAAAAAATTTACCTTAAATAGATCTTATTACGGACTTTATGTTCCTGCTGGCTTATGGAGGGAGATGGAGAATTTCTCCACAAATTCCTTGGCATTGGAGTTTGGTTCCATTCACTTTGACGAGCAGGATTATATTCGTGATTATGACGAGTATCTTAAGATGAAGAAATATGGCGAGATATAACGTTTTTGATTGCTCAATCATAGAGCTAGATAAACATCATGAAGACCGCCGAGGAAATCTTACTGTAGTAGAGAATGGCGTGACTCTTCCCTTTGATGTTAAACGTGTTTATTATCTATATGATATACCTGGTGGTGAGGGTCGTGGGGCACATGCTCATCGAGATTTGGAGCAATTGATAGTTGCTGCATCAGGCTCTTTTACTGTGACACTAGATGATGGTAAGTGCAAACGAAGTTTTATGTTAAACAGACCATATCAAGGTCTTTATGTAAAACCAGGCTTATGGAGAGATTTAGTGGATTTTTCATCGGGTGCCGTGGCAATGGTTTTAGCAAGCGAGGTGTATCAGAAAGAAGACTATATTCGTGACTATGATGAATTTTTAAAATTCAGAAACAATGAATAATAATAAAGTTACTCTCTTATTGCTTACTTGCGGAACAAATGCTTGTTACCATGTATCCAAGAGATTAAAGGAGTGTTTTGGTAATAGAATAAAGATTGTAGGGGCTGATATAAATAAAGAATGGATGATACCTACCAAGCCTTTTTTAGATGGCTTCTATCAGTGTCCATTTACTTCAGATCCATTATATTATCAATTTATCCTTTCAATATGTAAAAAGGAGAGTGTCAATTTCCTTATGCCTAGTTTTGATGCCGACCAAAAACTGTTTTACGATGGAAATGTTGATCTGGCGGAACTTGGCGTAAAATCTTTTGGCATATCGCAAAGGCTTATAGATATATATCAGTCGAAAGAAGAAACAAATGGTTATCTAAATAGCGTAGGACTGCCTATACCTAAGTTGTTTTCAAAGAACGAAGTAATATTTGACAAAGAATATTTCTGCAAACCAAGGAATGGTGTTGGCTCTATTGGTGTTAAAAAAATGAGTGGGGCTGATATTCTTAATTTGCCTGAGACGGATATGCTTATTGAAGAGGTATGTTCTGAGCCGGAAGTGACGTTGGAGTGTTTTAATTTTGATGGAAAAGTATATTCAGTTGCGAGAGAAAGACTTGATACAAAATCGGGTGTATGCACAAAAGCAAGAGTATATCATGATTTCTCTTTAGAAAAGATAGCACAAAAATTTGTTGATTCAATACAATTACCTTATATCTTCAATCTGCAGTTTATGACTAACACGAATGGTGAGAAGGTGATAACTGATGTGAATTTGCGCACTGCTGGAGGTATGAGTCTTTCATATGCTGCAGGCTGGGATGAAGCTGAGGCTCTTGGCAAAATCATGCTAGGAGAAAAAGGAGTCGTAGACTCTGTCAGTCAACCAATAAGAAGTCAGTATGTTATACGGGCTTATACAGATATTGTAACTAAAACTGTAGAAAAAAGAATAGCTTTTGACTTAGATGGGACTTTGCTTGATAGCAGAAAAAGGCATCAAGTGGTAATGGATTATGTACTTAATGAAATGCATCTTGATATTGACACTTCTAATCTCGTAAGTTACAAGGCTGATGGGCATAATAATGTTTCTTGGCTAGAAAGCAAAGGCGTGGATAGAGAGAAGGCAACTAGCATTAATAAGAGATGGGTTGAATTAATTGAGGAGGAAAGGTTTTTGTCTGAAGATGTTCTTTATGGAAATACGATAGATATTTTAAAAAAATGTTCTCAAAATAACTACTTGTTATTGTTAACTGCAAGGAACAATGTTGATGGTGCAAGAAAACAAATATCAAAACTTGGATTATTTCAGTATTTTGATGATATAAAGATAGTTGAAACTTCAAAGAAGACTCCTAATTTAAAGGGTAAAATCCTTAAGGAAGAAATAATTGATGAGTTTTATGGTGATACTGAGAGCGATATGGTAGCTGCGGAAATAGCAGGTTGCAAGTTCTTAGTGTCAACTCGCGGTTTTAGATCGCCTGATTATTGGAAAACATTTAATGTTTGTTATTCAGAATTGTTTAATATTGATAAGTAGTTTAATATTGATAAGTAGAATAGTTTATTTATGATACCTTTTTTGTCATTAAAGGATGTAACAGCTCTTCATGGAGCGGAGATTAACGAGGCTGTAAGCCGTGTCGTAAATGGAGGTTGGTACCTTCAAGGAAAAGAGAATGAGCAGTTCGAAAAGCACTACTCAGAGTTTATTGGAACCAAATATACCATTGGGTGTGCTAATGGTCTGGATGCACTTATCTGGATTTTCCGTGCATACATTGAGATGGGCGTAATGCAGCCTGGTGATGAGGTGATTGTTCCAGCAAACACCTATATTGCCACCATCCTTGCTATCACAGAGAACGGCTTGAAGCCAGTTCTTGTAGAGCCCAAGCTCAATACCTTGGAGATTGATGACGACCTCATAGAAGCCGCCATTACTCCTAAGACTAAAGCTATTGCCATTGTACATCTTTATGGCCGTAATGCTTACACGGACAAGATTGGTGCGCTATGCAAAAAATATAATCTGAGACTGGTTGAGGACAATGCTCAGGCTCATGGCTGCAAGCATACTGATGGTCGTGTAACTGGTAGTATTGGTGATGCTGCTGGTCATAGTTTCTATCCCGGTAAGAACCTTGGTGCTTTAGGCGATGGTGGTGCTGTAACGACCAATGATTCTGAATTGGCTGCAGCTGTTCGTGCTTTGGCAAACTATGGCTCACAGAGGAAGTATGTGTTCAAGTACACTGGCCGTAATAGTCGTTTGGATGAGATTCAGGCTGCTGTGTTGGATGTGAAGTTGAAATATCTTATAGAGGATAATGCTCATCGCAAAGAGGTGGCTCATTACTATTATGAGCATATCAATAATCCGTTAATCACTATGCCCGACTTGCTGCCTGATGAGCAGAATGTTTATCATTTGTTCCCGATTCTGGTAGCTGATGGTAAGCGTGATGCTCTACATGATTATTTAGACCAAAATGGGGTTGGTACTGTATGCCACTATCCAATAACCCCACATAAGCAGGAGTGTTATGTTAAAGAAGAATGGAATATGCCTCAGTTGAGTCTTCCTATTACAGAAAAGATAGCAGACGAGGAGTTAAGTTTACCTATCGGGCCTACGATAACTATGAGCGATTTAAAAAATGTTGTTTATTTAATAAATAGATTTTAAGATGGTCAGCATAACAGTTCTTGTAATAACATACAATCAGCAAGATGTTATAGGCCGCGCTTTAGATTCTGTTCTTCAACAAAAAGAATGGGGTTTAAAGGATATTGTGGTGTGCGATGATCATTCTACAGATAATAATTGGGAGGTCATCCAGTGTTATGTATCTAAATATCCAAAATACATCCGAGCATACAGAAATAATCCCAATTTAGGAATATATAATAATGTTGAAAAAACCTATTCTTTAAGAGGAGATGCTGATGTGTTTATTAATTTGTCCGGAGATGATGCATTATGTGATGGCTATTTCAAGAATATACAGAACTTTATTGAAAATAAGAGGATAGATATACAAAACACTGCATCTATAATATGTTATGATTGCAAGTTGTCCTTCCCCAACGGAAGAGAAATAAATGTTAAATCAAACAGAAATGTTATTAAATGTAAAGAACCGAACAGATTAAAATTCAGAGGACTACTTCATGGAAGAGGTCTAGTAATTTCATCAAAAGTAATGTCAAGATATAATAACATTGCAGAAGGAAAAAGTACAACTCTGGCAGAATGGCTCTGTGATCAACAATCTTTTGATCATGCCGACAAAGTATATTATAGTCCCTTTGTAGCAAATATATATTATACCCAATTAGGCGTTTCAACTACGATGAAGGATGAACAACACTACAAAAACGACATATGTAAATGGGAATATATATATGATAATTATCCAGCTTGCGACAAGGACAAATATTACGCATTAATGAGAAAACATGAACTCTTTTATGCTATAACACCAAGCGTGAATAATTTAATTTGTGTAATTAAATACTTTACATTGAGTAGAGATTTCTCAATTCCATTTAATCTTCTATCGTGCTTGTTTGCAATCAGAATGATAGTAAAATCGACATTTAGAGCTTTTAGAAAATACAATAATTAGCAATGAAGATAGAAATAGTAACACTCCATAGAATAACAAACTTTGGTTCGATGCTGCAGACGTATGCGACGCAGAGGTCTATAGAGAAACTTGGTCATCAGGCGGAGGTTCTTGACTTTGTACCAGTCGGTATGACTTACAAAAGAGCCGTTTTCCCAATAGAGAAAGTGCCACTTGTTGTCCAAGCTGCAAAGTTTATTCCGAGGCTTGTTTGTATGACTACGGAGTTTGCTGTTATGAGCAGCTTTATTAATAAGTATATTAAGGTAAGCTCGAGAAAGTATCATAATTATCAGGAGATAATAGAAAACATTCCATTTGCTGATGCTTACCTTAGTGGAAGTGATCAGGTTTGGAATACACAGAACCATAATCCTGATGATGACTTGAAGGCTTATTATTTGGGGTTTGCCCCCAAGGGGAAGAAACGTGTTGCCTACGCAGGTAGTTTCGGTAAGAATGATTTTACCGAAACGGAGATTGCGATTATGAAGGAATATCTAGCCAAGTACGATGCAATCTCAGTAAGAGAAGATGACGGATTGAATATTCTCCAACGATTAGGGTTTAACAATGGTGTACATGTGGTAGACCCAACACTCCTTCTTGCGGGAGAAGAGTGGAAAGATTTCGCCTCAAGACATAAGAAGCCGAAGGGTAATTATATTTTTGTGTATAATCTGAATCGTAACAAGTTGATAAAGGAAATTGCGGTCAGACTATCCAAGGAAACAGGGTTGAAGATTATCAATTTCGCTGATACATACGATTTTATTCCAGGAGCGAAGAATAGGCTGGTGAATAATGCTTTTGACTTTATTAATCATATAGCAGGTGCTGAATATGTAGTGACAGACTCATTTCATGGAACAGCGTTCTCAATCAATTTAAACCGCAATGTGGTAACGGTTAAGGCACCACGTTATAACTCTAGACTTGAGAGTATTCTAAGACTTACGGGATTGCAATCAAGAATGGTTGAAAATGTTGAAGATGGAGTTAAGATTGCTATGCAGCCTGTTGATTATACAGGAGTAAACATAAAATTGAATGTAGCCCGAGAGATATCGTGGAACTACCTTAAGAATGCCTTAGAAGGATGAAAGATACCTAATAAATGGAGATATGCTGTCAAGACTTTCTTGAAGCCAATTATCATTTTGTAAGAGATTAAAAAATAACAGACATGGGATTTATCAAAAGAACACTACATCCCATTTTGCGACGTCTACCTATTTATAAGGTGACTGCGCAGATCGTGGAACTTCCAAAGGAACACTTGCTCAAAGGAAGGACTGCCTTGATAACAGGAGGAACAAGTGGTATTGGAAATGAAATTGCAAGAGCTTACTTGAAAGCAGGCAGTGCTGTTGTCATAACAGGGCGTAGTCAAGAGCGTATCGATAAGGCAGTAAAACAGTTGCAAGAAGAGACTAAAGGTGCATCAATTCAAGGAATAGTGCTTGATATGAAGGAGGTATGTGCTATTGATGAAATAATCAAGAGTGCAATCCACGAGACACCTTCCCATCAGATTGACATCCTCGTAAACAATGCTGGTGTATCAGGAGATACATTCCCCTACACAACTGAAGAAGTCTATGATAATACGCTCGATACAAATCTCAAAGGTGTTTATTTCCTTAGTCAGTATTTTGCCCGTTACCTAAAGGAAAATAATATAAAAGGTAACATTCTGAATATAGCGTCATCATCAAGTGATCGACCTGTTAATTCTGCATACGCATTGTCAAAATGGGGCGTGAAAGGGTTGACAAAAGGCTTAGCTCGTTTTCTTGCACCCTATGGGATAACGGTAAACGGAATAGCTCCAGGTCAGACTGTAACCCCGATGATGCGATCTGTATCACCAGACAATATCTACCACGCAACAAATCTTATAGGACGGTATATAATGCCACAGGAGATAGCCAATATGGCCGTATTTCTTGTTTCGGAGATGGGAAGGAGTATTGTGGGTGATATTGTCTATATGACAGGTGGTTCGGGAAATGTAACGAACGAGGATTTACCCTATGAGTTTTAATATAAATAATATTACAGATGAATTCCAAATATACTAGTGAGAAATCAATTCAGATTCTTGTTGCATTATTAAAGCAACATGGGATAAAGAAAGTTATAGCTTGTCCAGGCGGTACGAACATGATGCTTAATGCCTGCATGATGTATGACGGCAGTTTCGAAATGTATTCATGCGACGATGAGCGGTCCGCTTCATATATGGCAACAGGGATGAGCGCAGAATCAGGCGAACCAGTGGTCATTACCTGCACAGGTGCCACAGCATCGAGAAATTTTATGCCAGGCTTAACAGAGGCCTTCTATCGAAAACTGCCTATTCTAGTTATTACGGGACAGCAGGATTATAGGCGTCAAGGAAACCTTCACGATCAGATAATTGACAGAAGTGTACAGCCCAATGATTTGGTGAAGAGCAGTGTATATATACAAATTGTGAGAGATGCTAGGGACGAAGCCAATGCTGCCCTGCGTATCAATCAGGCGATCTCTGCCTTAACTCTGAACGGTGGAGGACCATCGCATATTAATTTGGAGACATCCTATAGCCAGTTGTGGAATACATCAGAACTGCCATCTGTGAAAGTTATTCATAGGGTAGATGTGGATGGGGAGTTTCCTGATCTGCCAAAAGGTAAGATAGCCCTGTTTATTGGCTCTCATAGGGCATTCACAGCATCCGAAATTGAAGCCATTGATGCATTCTGCTATAACCACAATGCAGTGGTTTTCTGTGATCATACCTCTAATTACAAAGGGCAATATCGACAGATGAATGCAATGCTTAGCTTGCGTCATGCTAATTGTATGAATGACATTGATTTGTTGATCCATTTAGGAGAGATCTCGGGTGACCACTTTGCAGTAGGTGATAATGCTAAGAATGTATGGCGTATAAGCAATGACGGTCAAATGCGAGATAGGTATGGCAGACTGACCTATCTGTTCAATATGACGGAATCCCAGTTCTTTAACCACTACAAAGATGAATATCTCAACCCTGGAGATTCATTCCTGAGAGAGTGTCAAGCAGAGTATCAGCAAATGTTCGAGAGCCTGCCCGAACTGCCGTTTTCAAATATCTGGTGCGCAAAGCAGTTGCATAGTCGTATCCCAGAGAATAGTTGTATGCACTTTGGTATCCTGACCTCACTCCGTTCATGGAATTTTTTTGATGTTCCAAAAAGCGTGAACACAATGAGCAATGTGGGTGGTTTTGGCACAGATGGTATGATGTCATCGCTAATAGGGGCTTCATTGGTTCATCCTGATAAATTGTATTTTGGCGTAGTCGGAGATCTTGCTTTCTTTTATGATTTGAATTCATTAGGCAATAGACATATTGGAAAGAATATTAGAATAATGTTGTTCAACAATGGTAAGGGATGTGAGTTCAAACACAACATGAGCCCGGGTCATATTTTTAAAGACGATGTGGATTTCTACATATCAGCGGCAGGTCATTTTGGGAACCAATCAAAGACCTTGATTCGAGACTATGCGACCAATTTAGGCTTTAAATACCTGACAGCGAGTACAAAGGAAGAGTTTGAAGCAAATATAGAAGAATATTTGAACCCAGAGATAACACAATCGTATATCTTTGAGATCTTCACCCAAGATCTTGATGAGAGCGACGCTTTACGATTAATGTGTCGTACAGGACTTAAGGACGACCTGAAGGTAGCGCTTAAAGATAAGGTATTGAATACATTGGGTGAAGGTGTGACAAATAAGATAAGACAGATTCTGTCATAAAGGTTTACAAAAGATCAACGATGTATAAGCTTCTGCAAATCAATTCACATAGCACGTATGGGGCTGTAGGAAAGCTTACTGAGCAGCTTGGACGAGTAGCCTCAGAGCAAGGCTGGGACACATATCTTGCTGCAGGTAAGAGACATTCCAGACCTTCTGCACAAAAGACTTTAAGTTTTGACTGTGTACTATCGGAATATCTCCATTATTTGATTAGTTTACTATTTGATGCCCAAGGGAGAGGGCTTGCCTCATATGTAGAAACAAAATTGTTAATAAGGAAGATTAAAAAGTTAGATCCAGATATTATTCATATTCACCAAATACATGGGTCTTATATAAACTATCAAATTCTTTTAAAATATCTTGCTAAAACAAGGGCAAAGATAGTCTTTACATTACATGATTGTTGGTATTATACAGGTCACTGCACACACTATGACTATCACGGATGTATGAAATGGAAAGATGGTTGTCATGATTGTACCCAGTTACATGAATATCCGCGTTCTCTTTTCAGAGATTCGTCGAAAAAAAATTATTCGTTAAAAAAAGAACTATTTACATCGATTAGTAATGCAACATTCATCACCGTTTCAAAATGGCTTGAAGGAGAGGCTAGAAGATCATTCTTAAAGAATCTGGATATACGCACAATTTATAATGGAGTGGATTTGAATGTATTCAGATTTAATCCCAACACTAATTTGAAACTCCATGATGATTCTAAATATGTACTCTTAGGTATCAGTAATGGTTGGGATAAAATGAAAGGCTTAGATGATTATTTCAAGTTACGTGAGATGCTGCCTAATGAATATAAGATAATTCTGATAGGAGTAATATATGGACAAGAAAAGAATTTCCCGAAAGGTGTCATCGGTGTACCTAGGACCGCTAATGTTCAGACATTAGTGGAGTATTATTCAGAATGTGATATAGTAATGAATCTTTCGTACCAGGAATCGATGGGGATGACAACAGTCGAAGGAATGGCTTGCGGGAAACCTTCAATAGTATATGATAGGACAGCGTCCCCAGAACTTGTTGACGAAGAAACAGGTTTTGTTGTAAAAGCAGGAGATATTCAAGAAGTTGTTGATGCCGTCATATCCATATGTGAAGGGAAAAGTTCGTGTAATCCGATTTCATGTAGGAAGAGGGCTGAGTTATTTTATAATAAGGATATTCAATACCAGAAATATATAGAACTTTATAAAGAGTTAATCAATAATAAAAATGAAAGAACTTGCGTATAAGGAAAAACCACTACATGTAGGAGAACGATTAGTTTGGAATATATTGTATACGTTATTGATTAGACCTTTCCCAAGAAGGATGGCCTTACGTTGGGAGAGAGTAATATTGCGAATGCTTGGTGCAAAAATACATCCGACCGCACACATATATTCCAGTACAAAGATATGGTGCCCAAGTAACCTTATAATGGAAGAATATACTATACTTGGTGACCATGTAGAGGTTTTTAATGTAGATGTTGTGCATTTGAAAGCTTATGCTTGCGTATCTCAATATTGTTGTATATACCCAGGATCCCGTTCAACAACAAAAGAGAATTTTGAAAGGATTGAAAGCCCAATCGTGCTAGGAGAAAGATGTTGGGTGGGAGCCCATTCTTTTTTGGGCCATGGTACAAATATTGGAAGGGAGTCTGTAATTGGAGCGGGCAGTGTCCTGCGTAACACTATCCCGCCTTATGCAACAGTCGTTGGAAATCCCGCTAAAATTATAGGATTTCGTTATTCCCTTGAAGAAATGGTAGATAGGGAGAAAAATTTATATGGCAATAAGAATTCTATTGCTCAAGATGTACTTGAAAAGAACTATAATAAATATTTTCTTAAACGATTAAAAGAAATTAAAGAATTTACAAAATTATAATTTATGGAAAGAAATGATGTATTAGTAAAACTCCAAGAAATAATTGGTAGTGCTGTTGATGACGAAGATATCGTGTTAAATGACAATACGGTTGCGACGGATATTGAAGGATGGGATTCGATAGCACAAGTATTAATCATGGGTGAAATACAAAACGAACTTGGTGTCAAATTCACTTCTTCAGAGATAAATAATTTAGCAAATGTTGGTGAACTAGTAGATTCAATCATTTCTAAACTTTGATTATGTTATCGATATTGGAGTTAAAAAAGAAAGCGAAAATTTCGCTGGCAGATTCTCCTACTGTGAAATTAGCATTGGTAGGGGACACGGCCACACAGCTACTTGCTACGGCTATTAAAGGAATGGGCGTGGTAAGAGGCTATAATATTGATCTTTTCGAGGCTGAATATAATCAGGTGGAGCGTCAGTTCATGGACCCGACAAGTGAACTCTATAAATTTGACGCTGATATTATCTTAGTTTTTCAGGCAACTCATAAACTTGGGGTGCATCATAGCTTGTTATCGATTGGTCACCAGTTGACGTTGGCTGATGATAGACTTGGATTTGTAGTTTCTATTTGTGATAATCCTGCATTAGCGAATAAAAAAATAATTTATTTTAACTATCCGGAAATAGGCGATACTGTTTTTGGCAGTTATGCTAATAAGGTTGAATCTTCATTTACTTATCAAGTTCGTAAACTTAATTATGAGCTGATGAAATTGGCTGAGCACTATCCCAATTTGTTTATATGTGATATAGCGGAACTACAGAATAAAATTGGTCGGGATGTAATGTTTGCACCGAATGTCTACACCACAACCGAGATGGTTCTTAGTACAAATGCTCTTCCTTATGTGGCATCTAGATGTATTGATATTGTGTGTGCCATTAAGGGGCAGTTCAAAAAGTGCTTGATTCTTGATCTTGATAATACTGTCTGGGGGGGAGTGATAGGCGATGATGGGCTTGAGGGTATTCAGCTTGGACATGGACTAGGAATTGGTAAAGCCTTTACGGAGTTCCAGATGTGGGTAAAGAAACTGAAACAGCGTGGTATCATTATCTGCGTGGTTTCTAAAAATAACGAGGATACTGCCAAAGAACCTTTTGAGAAGCATCCGGATATGGTGCTGAAATTAGATGATATCGCGGTGTTCCAGGCAAACTGGGAAACGAAGGTGGATAATATTCGTACCATCCAGAGTATTCTAAATATTAGTTTCGACTCGATGGTTTTTCTTGATGACAACCCATTCGAGCGAAATATGGTACGTGAGAATATCCCAGGCATTACAGTACCAGAACTTCCACAAGATCCAGGAGATTACTTAGAGTATCTTTATTCGCTAAACTTGTTCGAAACAGCCAGCTATAGCAATGCTGACAAGGATCGCACCAAACAGTATCAGGTTGAGGCGAAGCGTGTATCACTAAGTAAGACGTTTACCAATGAGGCGGACTTCTTGAAGTCGCTTAATATGGTTTCGCGAGTCAGTGGCTTTACGAAGTTTAACACACCTCGTGTGGCACAGTTATCCCAGCGTAGTAACCAATTTAATCTGCGAACTTTTCGCTATACTGAAGCTGATATTGCAGCTATGGCAGAGAACCCAGACATCATTGATTTGAGTTTTACACTAGAGGATAAGTTTGGGGATAATGGTTTGATAGCTGTAGTTATCATGAAACCACTTGATAAAGAGACACTCTTTGTCGATACTTGGTTCATGAGTTGTCGTGTGTTGAAACGAGGTATGGAGAACTTTACGTTGAATACAATGGTTGAACGAGCCAAGGCTGCTGGATACAGGAGAATCATAGGCGAGTATCTGCCAACACCTAAAAACAAGATGGTAGAGGAGCACTATACAGGATTGGGGTTCACCAAGATTGATGGTGCTGCAACAGCCATGTATGTACTTGATGTGGATTCATACCAACCTCGAGATTGTTATATAAATATTGACGCCTAGCTTAATAATTTTAGTAGATGCGAGATTATGTACGTTCATTATTTTAAAAGGGTATTCGATTTTATACTAGGTTTGTTCGCATTTCCTTTTGTTCTAGTTGCCATTATTATATTCGGTCCTGTAATATGGTTTGAGGATAAAGGCCCTATATTTTATAAAGCAAAACGCATCTCAAAAGGAGGCGGTATTTTCAGTATGTATAAATTTCGTAGCATGAAGGTGAATGCCCCAGATATTCGTATGCAGAATGGTGACACCTATAATGGTGATGACGATCCACGAGTAACTAAAATAGGACGCTTTATGCGTAAAACTAGTATTGACGAAATACCGCAGTTCTTGAATGTCTTGATTGGCAATATGAGTTTCATTGGTCCAAGACCAGATACACCTGATTTTCTGGATGTGTATAAAAAAGAATTTCCTGCGGTGTTAATTATCAAGCCTGGAATTACAGGATATAATCAAGCATATTTCCGTAACAGTATAGATGGTGCTGAGAAAATGAAGAATGACAATTACTATGCAAAGCATCTTACTTTTTGGATGGATGTTAAGATAGTATTCAAGACAATTAAGACTGTTCTGTTTAGAGAGAACATAAATCACTAATTATTAATGAAGAAACTGATGGTGTTGGCGGCGGGGCTGTTACAGATTCCCGTCATCAAGAAAGCCCGTGAGATGGGCTACTATGTGATTGCGGTGGATGATGACCCCAATGCACCAGGAATGGCATTGGCTGATAAAGCCATTGTTCCGAGCGGGCTGATGAATGAAGATAAATTGGTGGCCATAGCAAAAGAAGAGCAAATAGATGGTGTGATTCATCCTTGTTCGGAAGTGGCCATGAATGTGATGGGGCGCATAAATGATGAGTTACATCTTTCTGGTATATCTAAAGAGATGGCTATTCGTGCTACCAACAAACACTTGATGCGTGAAGCTTTTGAAAAGTATGGCGCACCAAGTCCGAAGTCTATACTTACAAAAGGTGAGGAGGATGCTTGGCAGATATTCTGTAATCTGTTTTCTACAAATGCCATTTTGAAACCTTCTCGCAACAGTGGTTCACGAGGAATCGCAAAAGTTGAAAAGGGTATTTCAAAAGAGTCTTTCACTGAGCTATATCGTAGAGCATTAGATGAAAGTCGTGACCATAGTGTATTGATAGAGCAGTTCATTGAAGGTCCGGAGTTCTCTGTTGAAGTCATTGTTTGGCAAGGCGAACCCCATGTGCTTGCAGTAACAGATAAGAAAACTACCGAAGCTCCTTATTTTGTGGAGTTGGGACATAATCAGCCTTCTGTTTACCCTGAAGAAATTCAGCAGAAGTTGAAGGCAGGAGCGATTGCTGGTATCAAAGCTCTAGAGCTTAGTAACTGTGCAGCACATTGTGAACTGAAGGTTCAGAATGGCGAAGCATATTTGATGGAGATTGGTGCAAGAATGGGTGGGGACTTTATTTCTACTGAGTTGACACATTTGAGTAGTGGTATTGATATGGTGGCTGCTACTATCGATGTCGTATTGGGTGTTGAACCAAACCTTCTGCCAACTGAAGAGAAACATGGGGTATGTATCCGTTACTTTACCCCCGAGCCAGGTGTTTTACAGTCTATTGAAGGAGTAGATTCTTTTAAAGATGCGCACGTTTATGATGCTGAGATATATCACAAGATAGGTGATTTTATCCCTGAAGTGAAGTCTAGTTTAGATCGTTCAGGTCATGTCATTGTTACTGATGCAACAGTCCAGGGTGCTATTATGCGAGCAGAACAAATCATTAAGGAGGTAAAGTTTGCGACAGTTTAATATGAGAGTAATATTCCCGTGTTCGTACTATTTGCCAGAGACTGCAGCCAGTCTTTACATAACGGATAATATTGTGCACCGTTGTGCGGAAGATGGCATGGAGGTTTTTCTTTATACTCCAACACCTACAAGAAGTGTACCCGAAGGTGCTGTATGGAAACGAGAAGAAGACCTTGTTGGTGGTAAGCTCCATGTGAAAAGATTTAAGATGTATGGTGAAGGGAAGAACCCAATTTTAAGAGCGTTACGCTATTTCTTTTGTGAATGCGTGCAACTGCACTATATGCTTTGGAAGAAATATGATGTCGCATTTATTGATAGTACGCCTCCCATACAGGGCATAAAACTCCCCATTGTGCGCCTCTTTAAGAAAGTCCCCTTTGTATATAATGCCCAAGATATATTCCCAGATTCTTTAGTGGGTACAGGACTTACAAAGAAAGGTAGCCTTATTTGGAAGATTGGGCAAATCGTTGAGAAGATAACATACAAATACTCAGATAAAATTATTGTTATCTCTGAGGACTTCAAGAAGAATCTTCTAGCCAAAGGTGTAGCAGAGGATAAGATAGAGGTTGTATATAATTGGGTTGATGAAACCGCAGTAGTGGATGTGCCTCGTTCAGAGAATAAATTATTTAAGAAATACGACCTTGACCCTTCAAAATTTTATGTTACTTATAACGGTAATATAGGACTGACACAAAACATGGATATGTTGTTGGAGGTTGCCAAGGCATTAGAGGCAAACGAAGATATTCATTTTGTATTGGTGGGTAATGGTGCTTATTTGGAGAAGGTTGAGCAGATTATCAAAGATAGAAACGTTGGTAATGTAACGTTGTTACCATTTCAGCCGTATGAAGACATTTCTCATGTATTCTCACTGGGTGATGTTAGCTTGGTGATTTCTAAGCCAGGCGTTGGAGCGAATAGTGTACCATCAAAGACATGGAGTATTATGAGTGCTTCTCGTCCAGTTCTTGCCAATTTTGACGAGAACGAATTGAAGAACATCGTTGAAGAAAATAATTGTGGTATCTTCACCAAGGCGGGTGATAAGGTGGCGTTTACTGATGCCATCTTGAAATTGTATAACAATCGTGATTTATGTAATGAAATGGGAAAGAATGGCCGCTATTTCGTAATGAATAATCTAACAAAGGCTGTCGGGACCCAGAAATATGTAGATGTAATTAAATCAGTAAGAAATATATCGTACTAGGTTATGAATATGAAGTTAAGAAACATTCCTTTCTCACCCCCTGATATGAGTGAGGCTGAGATTAATGAAGTAGCTGATGCATTGCGTTCAGGTTGGATTACAACAGGACCAAAAACGAAAGAATTTGAGAGACAGATAGCTGAGTATGTGGGTACACAGAAGGCTGTCTGCTTGAATAGCGCTACGGCTGCTATGGAGATGGCTCTGCGACTAATTGGTGTTGGTCCAGAGGACGAAGTCATTGTACCGGCATATACCTATACTGCCACTGCCAGTGTGACGCAGCATGTGGGATGCAAGGTGGTAATGGTGGACAGCCAGAAGGACAACATTGAGATGGACTATGATAAGCTGGCTGATGCTATCACAGAAAAGACTAAGGTGATTTGTCCTGTGGACTTGGGTGGCATAATTTGCGACTTTGATAAGATCTTCGCCATTGTTGAAACTAAGAAGCAACTGTTCCATCCGAGCAATGAGATTCAAAAGAAGATTGGGCGTATTGTGGTGGCAGCGGACGATGCGCATGCGTTTGGTGCTAAATGGCACGGAAAGATGGCTGGCGGCATTGCTGACTTTAGCTCGTTCAGTTTCCATGCTGTGAAGAACCTGACAACGGCTGAAGGTGGTGCTTTGGTTTGGAATCTCCCGTTTGGTGAGGAACCTGTGTCATACGACGCTTGGTCGACAGTACCTCACATGGAGGGCGAGACGTGGAATGCGTACCTGTATCGCCTGACACAGCTTTATTCGCTACACGGACAGAATAAGGATGCATTGGCCAAGACACAGTTAGGTGCATGGGAATATGATATCATTGGCCCTTGGTACAAGTGCAACATGACGGACATTATGGCCGGTATTGGTTTGGCTCAGATGAAACGCTATCAAGGTATGCTCGAGCGTCGTAAACATATTATTAGTGTATATGATAATGCTTTGAAAGACCGGCCTGTTGCTGTTTTGAATCATTATGGTGAGGACTTTGCCGGTAGTGGCCACTTGTATATTACACGTCTGCTGGGTCGTACTGATGAGGAACGCAGGGATGTAATTATCAAGATGGCTGAAAGGGGCATCGCCTGCAACGTGCATTACAAGCCGCTTCCTATGATGACGGCATACAAAGCTCTGGGATTTGATATTAAGGATTTTCCGAATGCTTACAATCTCTTTGTGAACGAAATTACCTTGCCGTTACATACAAGATTAACGGACGAGGATATTGAATACGTTATAACGAACTACGTTGATATTATTTCAAAGTGATCACAATTAATCCAAATATCAGTGCATTCCTTGAGCTGATAAGTTCGGGCCTTTGGGAAAAAGAAGCACGGCTCTTATCATTTGAAAAGATTGACTATTCAGAAATATATAGATTAGCACAAGAACAATCTATTACGGGGCTTGTTGCTGCAGGGTTAGAACACGTTGCTGATATCAAACCACCTAAAGAGGTTTCTCTGTTATTAGTTGGAGAGGCCCTACAATTAGAAAAACGAAATACTACTATGAATCATTTCATAGGGGTAATCGTTGAAAAAATGCGTAATGCGGGTATCTATACATTACTTATAAAGGGGCAAGGAATAGCCCAATGTTACGAGAGGCCTTTATGGCGTGCGTGTGGTGACGTGGATTTTTTCTTAAGCACAGACAATTATTCTAAAGCTAAAGATTTTTTAATTTCTTTAGCCTCAAATGTAGAAGATGTGGATAAGTATAAACTCCATCTTCCTATGACAATAGACACTTGGCATGTCGAACTACATGGTACTCTCAGAAGTGGATTATGGAAAAGAATAGACAGAGTTCTCAATGAAATTCAAGAAGAAATATTCTTCTCGGGCTCGGTACGCACATGGATGAATGGTGGTGTTCATGTCTTTTTGCCACGTGCAGATGAAGATGTTGTGTATGTCTTTTCACATATACTTAAGCATTTCTTTAGAGGCGGAATTGGTCTAAGACAGATATGCGATTGGTGTAGATTGCTTTGGGTGTACAAGGACTCACTGAACCAAGGATTGTTGGAAAAACGAATTAGGAAGATGGGGCTAATGAGTGAGTGGAAAGCTTTTTGTGCTTTGGCTGTCAATAGTCTTGGTATGCCAGTTGAAACTATGCCTTTTTATTCGCCCCAAAAACGCTGGAAGAGAAAAGCAGACAAGATACTATCTTTTATAATAGAAACAGGAAATTTTGGACATAATCGTGATAATAACTTTTACTATCAGCATCATTATTTAGTATATAAATTAATATCTTTTTGGAGGCATACAAAAGACGGGGTTAGATATTTTATGATTTTTCCTGTTGATTCAATAAAAGTATGGTGGAGTATGTTTGTTTTGGGCATGACAGAAGTGATTAAGGGAAAATGATAGTAAAAATTCTCAAAGCCCTCTGGCAATTCAGTACCTACCTCTTCTGGCCACGATGGGGTGGCTCCAGAAATAATGAATAGAAAAATGGTTAGCATTTAAACGCTAACCATTTTTTTGTTATGACATGATTACAAATATTAATGGAAACTGGCTAGCCAGTCATCTCTGGGGTTTCTGAAGATTTTCATCGTCATAAGGTTTTAATTGTTGAGGTTCTTGAAATAGTCACGATACTCTTTACAAGAGAAGCAGGGACAGGCTTTGTGGACGCCTTTGAGTTCGCAGTGGCCCATGATTTCGGCATGGGGATAGTCGACCTTCAGGGCGCGGAGCAGGGCGATGAGGGAAGCGCGCTGCTCGGGGGTACGCGTGTCGGCAGCGCGCCCATGCTCGTCTAAGCCGCCTTCATAGCAGATGCCGATGCTGTGGGCATTGTAGCGACGGGCATGTATGCCGATTTCTGCTTCACTGCGGGTCTGGTAGACCTGGCCATCACGGGTGATGTAGTAGTGATAGCCGATGCCCTTGCCGTGAAATTGGGCGTTATGACTCGCCCGGAGGTCTTCGACGGTGAAACTCTGATTGCTACGTGTTGCGGAGCAATGAATGACGATGAGGTTGATTTTACGCATGATTGTACAAATAAGGTGGAACTGATAGCAGTCAGGATGGTGACTACAATTTGAATGATCTGTTTAATGGTCTCTTTCTTCATAATGATTGATTTAATTAAAAAGAGGGTGAGCGACCAGGCAGGCCTCATGGCCGTATTGTGGACTTGTTGCGAGCGGTCC
>OCTX014577815.1_pt1 | contig 60003 bp, 54 predicted proteins | sample 1539691 | NCBI WGS metagenome assembly OCTX01 (sample SAMN02144231, study PRJEB22623) | gut metagenome | biome: sheep rumen | host: Ovis aries | place: New Zealand
GCTCTCACTCTCGAATTTAAACTTTTCATGTTCTTTTTTATTAAAGTTTATAATTTTATTTGTTCTCTTTTTTTCGCAAATTGTACAAACGTACCAATTTAGCTTCATTTGATTCCTGTTCTTTCTTGATTGAATCAATTTCCTCTCCCTCTACTTCTGAGGCTTGTGGAAGACGATCTTCCGTATTTGTTTTTGGCTGAAGAAGTTCGACTGTTCGCATGGATAAATTTTTCGATGCCATATTATATGTGACATCATCCTTGAATTGTGTATTCAAGGACTTTGTTTTCCTCTTCCTTTCATCCTCCTGGGAGGATGTTGTCTTTGAGTTGAATTTATCCATTACAACGAAAAAGATGTCGAGGGCTATACAGAAAGGAATCCAGACGGAGAGAAAATCCCCCCAACTCCATGTTTCCATTGCTTACATAGTTAAATTGTAATATTTTGCGTTTTCTCGTCAGAGATTAACACATACAAATTTACTAAAAATCAATCAGTTTAAAAAATATATAAGATATTATTTTAAGTAATCTCTTTTTATTTTTTTCGCCGCTACTGCTTTCAATTTTTCCAAATTCTCAGTCAAGAAAGTCGATACCAAATTGTGGATTATTGTTGATTTGGAAACGTTTTTTTCGCTTCCTCTTGCGATGGCATCCAACATATCTAATGTTTCTCTTTTTAATTTGAAGGTGGTGAATTGACCATCTTCTATATTGGATTTTCTTATGATATTCTCGTAAGAAAAAGGACTCTGTACATCTTGTGTTTCCTTTGAAGAAGAAAGTTGCTCCTTTTTCTCCTCTGCTTCTGATCTTGCAGGGGCTTCTTGATCCTCCTTTTTATCTGGTTCGGAAGACTCCTTGACCTCCTCTTCTTTCTTTTCATTTTCCTTTGAAGAAGAAAGTTGCTCCTTTTTCTCCTCTGCTTCTGATCTTGCAGAGGCTTCTTGATCCTCCTTTTTATCTGGTTCGGAAGACTCCTTGACCTCCTCCTCTTTCTTTTCTCTTCCCTCTGATAAGGAAAGCGGTTCTGGATCATTCAGATCATCTTCTGTCAGATGTTTAATCTTGTTCGGATTCATACCGCTTACAGCGGTCATGAGATTATTGAAGGCAAGCTTTTTTTTGTCTTCTCCTTTTTTTAAAATACCCATAAGATATTATTTAATCAAATTTTTAAACTCTTTGATGAAGTTACCAAGGTTTAGTCCGTTAGGTAACACTGACAAATAATTGTCAGGTATCGGAGCAATTGTGTTCCATATTTCTGGTGAGAAAGCTTTTGTGGAATTTCCAATCTTAGACTGCATCATCGATGCGTTGATACCAGTTTTTTTAAGACTCTCGTTAATAATGTCAAATTTTTCTGCCAGCTCATAGAATATTCGGACACTCATTTGAGTCCTGTACTTGTGCCAGAACTCATATACACCCTTTATCGCATTTTCCGAGTTCTTAGCTATCAAGTTGACGATGTACAGAGCTTCATAATTAGAGAAATAAAGGTTTGATGCCTCCATAAATGGAATAAAGATGTAATTCACCTTTTTTAGAATTTCGATGATTTCAGGCGAATTTAATGTTCCTGCAAGATCAATGAATATGTAATCAATGTTCCCTTGTTGAACAAGGGCATCAATTATTTTGTTTACCGAATAAATGTTTTTCTTTGGCTGTTCCTGATCCTCGGATGGAACACATTGATAGATCGGATATGTTTCCACATCTGATTTTACGTGGGAAGAAAGTACTTTTTTGTTAATGCTTTCTTCGTCTTCTTCCTCCGAATTACGAAGCTTATACAAAGAATACTGAGGAGCGTCTCCATCTATTACGACGACGTTCTTTTTTTCATTGTAGGCGAAATAATTCGCCATTATCAATGTCATAGTCGACTTACCAGAGCCACCCTTTTGGGCGACAAAAGAAATAATTTTTGTCATAGGTCTTTTTTATTAAAGTACAATTGTAAATGATACGGATTTTCTAATCCTCTCACAAAGATACTTCATTTATTTTTTCTTTCAAAGGAAAACGGTTTATTTTTTACTACATATTACGCATTACTACAACTAATTACAGATAATTACGTTATATTACTGCATTTTACTACCTATTACTATATTACTTAAAATTACTACAAATTACACATATTTACATTCATTTACATATAATCACCCTTATTTACTGAAAGTTACATCATAGTACTTATAATTACAGATATTTACCCATCATTACATCTTAGTATTAATTACCCTTATTTACCCAATATTACACCTTTATCCATAATTACACATAGTTAATTATATTTACATAATATTACTTTATATTACTACATTTTACACCATAGTAACATATTACCCAATATTACCCATTTTTACATAATATTAAGTATAATTATATATAGTTACGCATAGTTACAATATATTACACTATAGTATTATATTACGTATATTTACCCATATTTACATTATTATCCACTATTACGCATTATTACACCATATAACCCATAATTACATACTATAACATATTATTACTATATTACCCATTTACCTTATATCACATCTTATTACGCATTTTAATACATATTTACTCTTTTACCCTATATGCTTATATATCACGCATAATTACAGCTATTTACCCATTTTTTTCTTGCATTTTTCTTTCTAAAAACCAACCATTTCTTTGCGTTTTAAGCCGTCTTTTCTGTTTTTTTGGGGACACTTGTACCTTCGCACAAAGAAACCGTCCAGATTCACCCTTAAAACGGCTCATTTCCCCTCTTTTTTCTCCAGTTCTAGATTTCTCTTTCTTCATTTACATCTTTTCACCACAAGAGTGTAGAGGTTATTTCCTGATATAACAGCAAATCACCTCTACTAACCAATAAGTTTTATTGTTTCAAATTTTTGCTCTTTTTAACAAAAAAAAGAGTTCGATAAATCCAAAAATTTTCACTATCTTTGCACGCAGATGGATGCGTGAGCAAGATGTGCGTTTTGGTTCACAAAAGAACTTCAAAACGCATCGCAAAAATTCAAAATTTAGACTTCTAAAATTTTGAATTTTTGTCCTTAAAAATGCTCCCAAGTCGCATTTTTTTCAATTCGCCAAGAGGCGGATCTTATTACAATTTTTTAATAAAAAAGTTTCATTATGCCTGGTACAGAAAAGACCTACAGGCTCAACGTCAGACTGAATGAAAGTCAACTAAACGACTTTCTGACTTGTTTTGAAAAATCCAACTTCAGAACAAAGTCCGAATACATCTGCCATTTGCTGCACAACACTAAGATTGTACAGCTTCCAATATTCGGTGCAGATGACATTCTGAATGAGCTTATATCCGTAAAAAAACAGATTGAAGGTATCGCCGTCAACGTCAACCAGATGGCAAGACACCTTAACGAAAGCCGAAAGGACGCAATTCTTGGGTACAATGTAACCAAGATGCTGGAGTATTTACCCCGAATAATGGATCTTCAAAAGGAATTGGACCAAAAAACAAAGGCGATCCAAAAGGCTTATGTCGATTACATAAACAAACTTTATCAGGACGATAGGGACTAAAATCAAAAATTTCAGGCTATGATTATCAAAGTTATCAAAGGTTCGGACTTGAAAGCTGCCATTCGTTATAACACCCAAAAGGTGAATGACGACCGTGCGACTGTGCTTTCAGCCCACAATTTGCCTGTTGATGACCTGAATAATCTACCTCTTCTCGAGAGAATGATGCGACATATCGCAACGCCATTGAAAGGATTTACTTCAAAAGTGGAAAAATACGTCTTCCATGGAGTTATATCCCCAGAAGAAAAAGACCTGTCTGATGATACATTGACCCGTCTGTCTGACGATTACATGAAGGAAATGGGCTATGCTAACCAACCTTATTTTGTTGTCAAGCACCAGGACACTGACCATACCCATGTCCATATTGTTTCAATAGACATTGACAAGAAAGGTAAGAAGTGTATCGACGATAGCTTCCAGTACCGAAAAACATCGGAAATCCGTAAGAGCCTGGAGCAAAAATACAACCTTTCTTCTCCTGAAAAGAGCAAGGATTATCGTGAGCAGGCAAAGCAACGTGTCGCTAACGCAATCAATTTTGTTGACAAGACATCTTTCCTTCAGAACGACATTCCTAATTCAGACTACAAAAACAATATTCAAAGAGTATTGCGGAAGGTACGTAATGACTATGAGTTCACTGATTTTAGTCAGCTTAACAGAATACTTGCTTCTTATGGAATAAGATCTGAAGTAAGTAACGAATACGAAGGAGTTTCCTTTTATTCGATTGACGAGAACGGAAAAAGAAACGGAAAAGCCATTGCAGGTAGCAAGTTCTTGTTTTCTTACAAGACATGGAAGGATCAATTCTCACGTAACGAGGAATTGTTTGATCGCCGTAAGAATCAGGTTAATGTGTCTAAGAAACACGTCCGTAATGCGACAGACTACATATTCAAGAAATATGCTGGTAAAATTACCTACGGAGATTATATTGCAGAAGTCAAGAAACATGGTATTGACGCACAGCCTCTGATTAACGATTTTGGTTTGCTTATAGGATTCAACTTTGTTGACCATGGCAGAGGATATTCGTACAAAGCCAGTGAGGTTGACAGAAATCTGTCGAAGGAGCTTAAAGACAGGCTTATTGCTGGTGGAGTAGGAGAGTCACCAGAGATCTTTGAAACTAACCGTCTTCAGAAAGCACTTGAAGATATGCTTCAGAGAAGAGTCAAAGAGCAATATGAATTTGAGTCCAACGCTATCAGATTCCTTCCTTACGAAACAGATCTGTATATCTCTTATTGTAAAGAGTTCTATCATGCTAACGAATACAACGCACGTTTCGCAATAGAGAAGTTCCTTGAAGATAAGAATAGGGATCTAAATTCCATCTATAAGAAAGAGGAACAGACATTCAGAGAGGACGTTGCTCAGTTCTTGAAGATTGCAGCAGTTGTGGATCCTGAAAAACTTGATGACCTTCTTCGATCATCAGTGTTTAATTATGAGGATGGCAAACTGTGTGATTCTCGCAGATCAGACTTCTTCATTGAAAATACAGGAATCTCTTTCCCTGTATTTACTAATGCTCGTCGACGTGAGGACGATAAGCCATTGACTCAAAGAGAAATGGACTTCTATACACTCGTGCATGATGTAGGAATTGAAAAAATCAAATTTGACTTCTTCAATCTTAACGACAAGCTGTTCAGATTCCTGTCTGAGAATGACAAGACCAGGGCTCAGTCTAAGATGATGCAAGACAAGATTGCCAACTTGATAGAGAACAATTCTATAACAGAAGCTGTAGATAAGATGATAATGAGTGGTATGCTGTTTGAAATGAGGGGGGATGATGTCATCATATTCTCTCCAAATTCATCAGCTTCTTTGGTTGTCACAGACTCTAAGTTTAGGGATTATTTCATCAACCATAAAGAGGAACTTCTTTCTATGAACAATCTGTTCTTGACCAAGAGAGGTTATCCTACATTGCTTTACCAGGCGGTTCAGAAATTCAACAGAGTTCTTGAATCTGATTTCAAACAACAGGAAAGACTCATATATATATGTGATTGGATGGCGCAGCACAATCCAGAGTTGTCGAACGACATCAGACGTATGATCAATGAAGGTGACACATCACATATCATTGACCATCTGATGCACTATGCTGAGAAGGATTTGTCATTCATAAGCTATTCACAATATCAGAAGGACAAAGAAGTCGGATTCTACCATAGAACAAAAATATATCAGAAGGGCAAAGAAAATAAGGGTCAAGACAAGACACAATCGAATAATCAAGACAAGAAGAAGGGTATGGGTGTGTAACCCATGCTTACTTCTTGCGGTAAACAGTATAAATAATAAAAAACAATATTAACATGAAAGAAAATCAGGAAGCAGCAAGAAAATTCCTTAATCTCTTCAAAACAGTAGGAATGGGATTACTTGCATTGAACGTGTATTGGTTCTGTTTAGAACATGACACATCCGCAACAGGCATGTATGCGGTGATCACACAGGCATGGTTTAACATTTTGGCAGGATTGAACAAAGCTCTATATCTTCTGCATTCTCCTTATGCGACCATCATTCCTGCCTTGCTGGCGTTCTTCGGTGCAAGCATCGGAGACAAAGCTGTCAAGACAAACGAAAAGAAATTTTTTGGCAGAACATTTGTGCCGACTCATGAATTGGGAATGAAGGTGTCTGCTGTCGGTCTGATCATCACACTTATCGCCCCAGTAGCATTGTTTATCCCTGTCACTATTCCAAGATTATTCTTCTACATTGTTCTTCTTGCGATGGGAATACTTCCATTCATTTATGGTTTGGCGATCTATACGGCAACTCCAGAACGAAATCTATCGAGAGAAGATCCGTTCAATAAGAAAGAGCAGTCGGCTTTTCCTCAGAACGAAAAATTCAAAACGGACCAATACACAATTAACTTTCCTACAAGATATTATAGATTGGGAAAGGAACACCATGGATGGATCAATCTTGAAGCTCCTTTCCGTGCGACTATCGTACTTGGAACGCCTGGAGCAGGAAAATCTTTCACAATCATAAACAACTATATCCGTCAGGCACTTGCAAAAGGATTCGCTATGTACCTTTATGATTTCAAGATACCTGATCTTTCAGAACTTGCATTTTCAAACTTCATGTGGAACAAGGATCGCTGGAAAGAGATATATGGTGGGGTAGAGCCAAAATATGGAATGGTTGACTTCAATGAGCCGAGAGTTTCCCTTCGCTGTAATCCTCTGAAAGCCGAGCTTCTCGAATCCCAGGAAGACGCCAATCAGATTGCACAGGTTATTTGTTACAATTTGGCTCACACTTGGGCAGACAAGCAGGGAGATTTCTTTGTTGAGTCAGCTATCAACTACCTTGGTGCTTGTATCTGGTTTTTACGTCTTTATGAAGATGGCAAATATTGCACATTTCCTCATGTAATCGACTTTATTTCTCAGCCTATGGACGAGGTGATTCCAATTCTTGCCAGCTACAGTGATCTTAGTATTACACTCGCACCTTTCCTTAATGCCTGGTCCGCTGGTGCTACAGATCAGATTCAAGGTCAGATTGCTTCCGTACAGATTCCGCTTGGTCGACTTGCATCCATCTTTCTATATTGGGCAATGTCCGGCGATGACATTGATATTGACATTAACAATCCGCTTGAACCCAAATTACTTTGTTTTGGCAACGATCCTCAGAAGACACAGGTATATGGTACAGCTTTAGGAGTTTATACTGCCAGAATGCTGAAGATGGCTAACAATAAAGGAAAACATAAATGTGCAGTTGTCATCGACGAGCTTCCAACAATGTTCGTGCATGGACTTGACGAGTTGATTGCTACCGCTCGATCTAACGAGGTCGCTGTTCTTCTTGGATTCCAAGACTTCACTCAGCTTAAAGCTGAGTATAAAGAAGCAAACGCAAACAAAATAATTCAGACAGTTGGTAATATCTTTGTTGGTCAATGTTTCGACGAGACTGCAGAAAAAATTTCTAAACGAATAGGAAAGAACAAACAGCAGAAAGAATCAATCTCAATATCAGAGAATGGAACATCTATTTCTATTTCTGATCAGATGGACTATATGGTTCCACCAGAAAGATTCGCACAGGCTGGACAAGGATGGTTTGCAGGACTTGTTTGTGACAACAACGGCACTGATAATCCGGACAGAGTTTTCTCTGCAGATATAGACATTGATGTCCAGGCTTGTAACGAGGAGGAATCTCATTATCTTGAATTACCTGAGACTTACAATTTCGACGATGATGTGGTGGATGAAAATCTTCGTGACTATGCCGATCAAATCAAATTTGATCATTCCAAATTCAAAACTACTAATGAGCTTGTTAATGCTATGCTTCGTCACTGGTTTGATCGTAACAACATTGCAGAAAAAGGTTTTGACCATCATAAATATAAGACTCTTTCAACCCTTATCAGAAAGGTGAGAAAACCTTCCAAAAAGATGAAAGATGTCTTCCCTGTATATTTGGCGAAAGATGAACTATTCAATAAAGTCTGCGAGATCAGAGACAACCGCATGAGGGAATATCTTCAAAACAATCGTGACTGCATCCGTCGAGAGGCTGAAAATATTTGCACTGCAGAACTTGACAGAATGAAGGAACTTGCTGATCAAGGGGTGCAGCCATACAAGAGACTATGGAACATTCGACAGAATGTATTACGCAATCAAGGTATGTTGGAGGAAGGAGAATAAAATATGACTTCTTTTTCGGAATACTTCTCTTTTTCCTCTTATTTTATATCTTTGTAACAATCAAATAAAAATATATATGAAAGAAATTGTAGAAAAGATCAATGCCACTATGGAAGCATTCCTAAAAGATGCTGCTTCTCAGATTGAATCAGGAAATAAAGCAGCTGGAACAAGAGCGAGAAAAGCCAGTTTAGAACTAGAGAAACTTATGAAGGAGTTTCGCAAGGAATCCTTAGAAGAATCAAAAAAATAAGGCAACCATTCAAAAAGTAGACGACTTAACAAGTCGCCTACTTTTGTTTCTATTCACAATTCAGATTCTTTTATGTCTCCATTTGTTTATCATGCCATTGTTACTTCCATGCAGGAGATTCCAAGCTTTCTTTCTATCTCCGCTATGCTTTTAAATGAAAAATTTGTCTTGCCTGATAGAATACGGCTTACATACTGTGGCGACACTCCCAGTTTGGCTGCTATATCCGATCTGGATAGTCCGTTCTCCTGCATATAGTCAACTATCTTCATGGCTATTTTTCGTGACCACTTTAGCCATACCTCGTTTTCTTGTCGCCATGCAGCATCTTCTATAAATGTTGATGGAGTCTCACTCTTATGAGACACCAAAAATTCCAATGTCTTTTGTTTCATATTCAGTCCTCCTTAAAGAAATCTATAAAACTGTCTTGATCAAATATTCCATTACGTTTTAGATAGTCCCGGCAGATGTTGAGCTTGTCAAGTTCCTTCTGCGTATGTTCTCGCTCCTGCATGGTGGCAGTCAATTTTATTGCACCTCCAGTCACTATATATACATTTGGTTCTATTCGTATAGCATAGATACGCAGCCAACTTGGATGCTGTCTTCTTCCCCAATTCCTCGCTTTCTCTCGTGTCAGTTCATGTGCTCTGTCGTCGGATAAGCTTAATGGATGGAACAATCCGTCAAGCTGTTCCGTATAGGGAAAGTCAAGTATCAGTCGCTCCAACTCCTGGGCATCCTCCATTGTGTCATTTATGGCATCGCTTACCTTTTCTATGTGGAAGAATCCTTTTAGGTCTTCAAGGTTGGCGAAAAAGAAGTCGAGAAGATAGTTGAAGTTGCTCCATTGACGGAAAAGCAATGACAACTCGTCTGTCTCCTTTTCTTCCTCCTTTACTGCCCACAAATGATTATAACCTGGTATGATTTGTACAAATCTCATATTCTATTTCTTTTTTTCTATGCAAAGGTAGTAATATTTTGCGAAAAATGCAACTTTTAAGTTGCATTTTTATTTGTTTTTACTTCCATTACTTCTTGATTTCAAGACCAAAGTTACGAAAAAGGTCCAATCTGCAAAAGGCTATGTGCCGTCTTCTTTCCTTTTTTCCTCTAATCATTCCTCTATCTTAACGTCCATTCCTTTCCATTCGACAAAGTAAAATACCAAGTAAAAAGAAAAAAAATATAGATTAATAAGAATTATTCTTAACTTTGTGCCATGATTATAATTCCTTAAGAACGACCATAACGACCCATATCACATATGAAACTTTCATTTATATCAAGATCAACTTTTATTTTTTTCGTACTATTTATGATAGTAGTATCAGTACAGTCTCAAAACTTTAGAAAAATAAAGAAAGCTGGAATTGTTTGCCTAGGATATCATGATAAATCAGAAGTAGAAATGGCAGAAGATAACGAATTCAATCGCGTGAAAGTATGTCAAGGTAGCAGTGCAGACAATCACTATACATTAAAAGTATATCATCATAGAGGTTATTTTCATAATGAAATTTGGGGAACAATATATGGTGCATATTCTGTAAATGTATATAGTTCTCAGATTGAATCCACACATCCTATAGAAAGTACTCATTTCAATTTTGCATCATTTCCAAATAAAGAGCTAATAGATTTCTGTTGTAAGTATATGATTAGAGATCTTAAATTTTATGAAGACTTTTGACTGCTTCTTTTGTCGTAGACAAGGCAATACTTGTAATCCTTTTCCTGACATTACAAAAATAGTATTGATTAACAAAACATTCATGTTTTTGCTCCTTTTTTATAATTTTTAAATCAAAAAAAGTCGCTACCATACGCAACGACTTTTCTTTAGCCAATTCATTTACTTTGCTTCTACGAATAATTCCGCTTTTATGTAGTAATGGAAATATGATCTCCCTATAGGAAGTCTACTTATTTCGTGCCCTATATCATCAATGTCAAGAAGACACTCTTGTGAATTGTAATCGTCTGCAAATTCCATTACAGTGTACTCCCACCGCAAATCTCCGACCTGATTATGATTCTCAAAAGCTCCATTCTCAATACCTTTCGTACTTTTTACAATGGAAATATCAATGTTATCATATTTGGTCCAATCTTCTCCATCTGGATCTTCTTGCATCCCGGCACATCTTCCTGCAATCATCGACATTATGTAGTATGCAGCGGCAGGATTTGCATCATAAATTTCAAAAATCTTTGTCATAGGACATTTTATTCTTCATCAATTTTCTCCTTAAAATGTTGGCACCAGCCGCAAAGACCTCCATTGTCTAATGCTTCTATCATTTCACACCATGGAATATCGGAACTACACCTTTTACATTCTTTCACACTGTTGTTTTCTATTGCTTTATCAAAGACATACTTTTGTTTATCACTCAAACTGTCGTATCCTTGATCCAACATTTGCTTGGCTATACCAGCCTCCTTTTCGTTCAAACGTTCTACTCTTAAAAGTTCTTCAACAAAACTCTCAAAATCGGGGTCTTCGTATCTTTTTTTCATATAAAATTATTTTATGTGAGGCTCCATTGCTTCACATTTGTATAGAAACAAAGAGTATGCCATTCAATAAATATGTGCTTATTCTGAAAGCAATATGACAAAATGGCAGATGAAATCCAAATTTACCGTGTTAGTCAAACAATGTGGGAGACTCCTCGTATTGTTTTGTCATGATTTCCTTGAAGACAAAGTTCCTTACCACATCCGACTTCTCCATCTTTCTTCGTATGTCCAATTCATAGCATGATAGGAAAAAAGCAAGGGAAGCGAGCTTCACAGCCCTCTTCCCTTAATCAACAAAAATATGTTAAATTTAGATATTATTTAATTATTGAGAACGTTGATCCGTTTACAACAACTGTATATACTCCTGGATTGAGCCTTTCGGAGTTGATAGTCGTTTGGTCCTTGCCCTCCCCCTCGACCATCAGCATTCCGGAAGCGTTGTACACTGAATAAGAGAACGGTCCGTTGCAGATCACATTGACTTCGTTGTCTATCTTTGTCGGATATACGACAATGTTGTCATAGACGTGCTTGTATTCCCTTGGATAAACAGGGAACTGGGCTTCATACACGAAATCGCCTGGTTCGACGATGTTCGCATATCTCAATGTTCCGCTCTGGACTTCCACGCCAGACTCCCAATTGACGCTGCTCTCACACTTTCCTGAATAAGCTGTAAGGAAGAAAGAATAGGATCCCTCATTGTAGACGTAGATCTGAGGATTCTCCACCAGGCTTGTCGCCATTTTGATGCCCTCGTAATATACCTCCCATTTGTAAGAAGTTCCGTTCTCGCTTCTGTTGTTAAGCTTGATCTTTGTTCCGCTCGGAACTGAAGCCTTGTCGGTGACAAGTACATCGCCAAGCCATTCGCCAGCCATATCAGAAGCTCCGTATTCCACACCTTCCGCAAGAATGCTGAAGCCTGCCCCTACGGACTTGCTCATGTCAATCCTCTTCACATACTTTGTCGTGATACCCTTGTAGCTTCTTGTGATAAGAACCTCGACCTCTCCGCTGATACCGCTGAGTGAGATTCCGTGCTCGCCAACAAGCTCCTTTTTGGAGCATTCTCCATTCACCTCAAAGTAGTATTCGTAATGGTTTGGTCTGTAGTTTTTCTGCTCGTCGTCATAACAGATGACGGTCGCTGTCTTCTCACAGTCGTCAAGTGTCAGTTCAAGACATCCTTCTGTTATTCCAGGGATTGATTCAACAGCGACAAGTAATGAGTCGCTTGTCGTCGTTCCGCATGAATTAGTCGCAACAACCCTGTAATAGACAGCATCGGAAGGCTCGATCGCCAGTGTCTGTGAAGCCAAGCGAGTTGAATCGAACTTGTCAGCCGTAACCCATGTAAGACCGTCCTCAGACTGCTGCCACTCTCCGTTTGACGCATCATCAATGAAACAGCTTAGGGTTGCGTCCATGCCGATGTTAAGCTCCATGAAATGGTCGTTGACCTTCAGACCTGCAACCAACATTGAATCTTTCTCCAAAGGAACGATCTTTGACAATGCTGGACCGTTGGCATTCACTGTAAGGACATTGCTTTTCAGAACATACTTGATGTTGTCAGTGTCATAGTAAGAGACACGCAGCATCAGGCTCTTCTCTTCATCCACTGTGATCGAATAGTTCTTGTCAGTCACATCCGTAAAGTACATCATTGTGTTGTCGTTGCCGAACTTGAACCACTTGTATGTCACTTCAGAACCTGCATTCACAACATCCTCGCCGACAATCTGCTTACCTGTCGACTTGCACTCAGTGAAGATGTTGCCACCCTTCAACGGCTTTATTGTCACAGGCGAGTAGCAGACCATGCTTCCGTCAGATCCGATTTTTGACTCGACAAGGATTTTCTCTGTCGATTTCGCAAGAGTGATCTTCTCGCTGAAATCATACTCCACACTATCGTTCACAAGAAGAGAGAGTGCAGCCATTTCAGTGTTGCCATTGCCGATGATCTCAATCTCTCCGTCTGATTTTGTCTCGACCTCGAATGTCATAGGATTGTCTATCGTCTCCTTAACGTCAACCTTTATGATGTTGCTAACAATGCTGTCCTTGCATCCGTTGAGAAGAACAGTTCTGTAGTAAGCAGTATCGGTCGCAACGACCTTGTCAGCATCCTTGAACTCGCTGTTTTCCTTAACGGTGCTCCAGACTTTGCCGTCCGCTGAAGTCTCAAATCTCTGCTTCAAGTATTGAGGCAGAGTATAGTCGGTAGCAGACGTGATTGTCACAGAACTTCCCTCACATACGGTTTCATCGTCGCTCAATATAGAGCTTTCAAATTCTGCGAAGTCAGGGCGTGGAACAACTGTAGTCTTGACCATTTCAGACCTGCATGAATATGAGCTGTCCCATGTCACGATTCCGAAGATGTTTTCCGCAAGTTCGTTCCCTTTTATTTTGCCTGTCAGCTTCTCTGGAGTAAGCTCAGTCTCCATCACCGTGTCAGTCTGCAATCTGTAGACAGCCACGTTGAAGTTGCCGACCATGCTGTCCGCAAGTGTCACGACCATATCCTGGTTCCTGCACATATTTTCCTCGATAATGACCTTCATAGGCTCTATCTTGTCAGCCACCTTGTAGAGCACCGCATCAGTGGCGATCGTGTCAGGGCACACGTCTGTGAATGCGAGTCTTCTGATATACATGTCGCTTCTCACATCATCATAACTGAAATCCAATCCTGCGTTGGCGTCGCTCCATTTCTCGTTATCATACGAGTACTGCCACAAGTAGCTCTTTGTTCCAGTTCCTCCAGTGGCGGCTGTGTGGCTGATCTTCAAGTCAGATCCGTAACACAATACGCCGTCCTGTTCGGCAACACCCTCCTGCTTCAATTCAGGCAGACTGTCTACATTGAAGTAGACAATGCTTGTCTTGCAACCGCTGAGCTTGTGCATTCCCTGGACTGTGTAGCCGCTTTCCACCACGTAGGCAGGATGACGCTCAAACTCCATTCTGTACTGCTCCTTGAAGTCAGTCTTCACAGGATTTACAGAATCCGTGCCGATTGTCCAGTTGTAGTAATAATCAGTGTCATTCTCGACAATGAAGCTTATATATTTCGAGTCACAGCTGTCTGCTCCGATATATAGCGATGGATCCACTGTTTCTGCCCATACCTTGAAGGAGAAAGGATCGGTCTCCACCTCTCCGCACTCGTCATCCTTGAACACCGCCTTGACATAGAATATGACATCATGGTCCCTTTTCTTTCCTTCAAAATAAGAGTACACCAATCCGCTACCATAGATTTCGCTTGTTCCTCCGAAATCCACGCTTGTGGAAGCATACAGATTCCAGTTTGTTCCGTCTACAGAATACATCCAGTCAAGACCATACTTCGACTCCTTGTATTCGGCTGATCCACCTGTCGGAGCGTCAGCCTTGATAGCCGGAACACTCTCGTCCGAACAGTAAGAGTTCTTTCCCTCTCCATTCCAAGCCAGAGAAGACGCCTTCAGAGTCTTGTATGTTTCAAGCGAAATGACATTGGAGTAGCGTGTGTACGCCTCTCCCACTTCCTTCTCGTTGTAGATAGGGGTAGCGGTTCTTCTGATATAGTTTGTTTTCTTTTGATCAAGCTGTCTTCTGAATGTTGCGTAGTTCAGAGAGTCGTCAAATGCGTTGTCTATCTGTCTCCAGCTGTAGGCATCCGAGCTGTCTGTTGTGATCTCCCATCTGTAGCGGAACACTCCAGTACCTCCGAAAGCGTTCTCATAGCTCTTGATGTCCTCGAACTCGACACCAGGACAAACCTGCTGGTTGTTTCTGATTCTACCTCCCTTGCTCACTGGGTGGACGTTCAACGGTATCTCGTAATATTCAGGCTCAATGCAGGTTGTGCCTTTTGTTGTCTTTATTCTCTTATGGTACAGGCGAGTCATGAATGTAACGCTGTCAAGCGTGACAGTCTTCTCCTCGCTTATTAGACTCTTTTCGTTCTTGTTAGAGTACCATTCGCCCGACATAGTGCTTTCCCTGTTAGTCACCTTGATATTGTCGCCGATCTCGATGTATCTCTCCTCCACAGCCTGACGGTCTATCGTGTAGTTGTCAGTGCTGTCCTTGTCGAATGAGATTACGGTAAGGGCTTTGTAATCAGTACCCAAAACGGAACATCCGTCATTGATTGCGAATCTCACATAAGTTGTCGAATCGAAATCCTCGGCATAGAACCTGCTTTCAAAGCCGTCCTCGTAAGTCACAGCGGAAGAAGCCTGGGCGAAATTCTTCTGACCGCCCTTTGAAGTCTCCCAATATCCGTAAAGCTCATAACCTTCACCGAACAGCAAAGCACCGAAATCCTTCGCCTCGTATCTCTCGATCACGTCCTCGTCTGTAGTGAGGGTTATGGCACCGCTCACTTCAGCACCGCCGCAATATGCGTTGCTTTGTGTCTGTATAGATCCTGCAAGGTTCTCAATGTTGCAGTTCGAAAGTTGTGGAGCGACGTTGATATAAAGAGTGTCGCTGTTCTTGATGTACGGCGTATAAGTTCCGTCTGGCTGCATCACATTGATGCTCGCCTGTCTGAAGACATAGCTTGTCTTGACCTTGTTGCCTACAGCAACGTTCTTTGCCACGACTGTGCCGAAGTTTGTCGTGTCTGCGTCGAACACCGATGTAGTAAGCGGAAGACCTGCCGAATCCCTTACATAATTCTCGTCCTTTCCGACTTCAGCGTAGATCCATTTGTAGGTGATGTCCGTGCCTCCGCTTGCGATCTCGTCGTCGATGATCCTACCGATCTTCTCGCCATGGCAGATATTGATTGATTTAGTGTCGCCATAACGCTCGAATGCGATCGTTCCGGCTGTGATCTTCTCAATTCCTTTGACAGTGAAAGTGTCAGGCACGCTCATACATCCAGCGCGGTCAACCTTGTATATCTCGAATCTCTCGATCACATAACCTACAGCAGGCATTGTTCCGAAGCTCAGATCTGTCACACCGAATGTCTTTTCTTCCTTCACATCCTTCACTCCGTCCTGGTTGATATGCGATACGACATAAGACTCAACATGAAGAAGATCCTTCACAGCGATATAAGGGACTTTGCCCATTTCTGCGTAATTTGCGTGCTCGTATTCGTCGGCACTCATTTCGAGTTTGTCACGAACTGCAAGATCCACATCGAATGTGTCCTTGATTCCGCATCCGTCAGTCGCTATTCTTCTGAATGTCGTCTGTCCCTTTATCGACTCCAGATCAAGGATCTCAGTCGATGGGTAGATAGCTGTCTTGTCGTTCAAGTCAATCCATCTGTAAGTCACATCACCGAAAGAGGACTCCACGTTGCCAGCTGTCAGTCTCACATCCTCGCCATAGCAATACTGTGATTTGTCGCAAGTAGCCCTTCCTATCTTGAATTTAGGGTTGATCTCCATTGTCACGACAGAAGTCTTCACTGCCTTGATCGGATAACCCTCATTGGCTATCTCAGCGTAGAAATGGCATGTGCGGTCAAGATTGTTGATGTTGTATATTTTTCCATTTACAATCTCTCCTTGGTCATTTGACATCAATTTATATTTGAAGTCGATTAATGTCTCGTCAACTTTCTTGAAATACTCCTGGTCGTCATATCTGTAGTACCATGTCGCAGTAAATCCTTTTTCTGGAACACCTCCGTCCATATAGACAATGTTCATATATCCGAATTGCTTATCATTGTCCGGGCATTGGTTTGTAATTCCATTCTGGATCTCAATCTTCAAAGGAGCAATAAGCTCGTACTCCACTTCAACCTTGTCGCTTTTACAACCGTTCTCAATCATCACCTTCTCGACATAGACCTTGTGCTTTCCAAAAGAGTAGTCGAAATCAGCGTGGCTGTCTCCGTTCTCAGTGTCATGTACGAACGACTGTGAGGCTGTTCCTTTGCTCTCCACAACCTGGTTGTCCTCATTGTAGTAAGTGTAAGAATATACCTTGTCGTCGCTGTAGTTGACAAAGAACTTGACTTCAAAGCTGTCCTTGTTCTGTACAAGCTTGTTAGACATCACATTTACATCCTTTGATGTAAGATCCATTCCTCTGTATGTCTTTGTGAGGATAGTGTTAGAAGTGGCTTTCGCACCGCAAAGGTCTGTCAGCACGGCTCTGAAATAAGTCGGCTTTGTCATTGACTCCTCTGTATAGCTCAATGTTGAAACATCCTCTTTTGTCGCTATCTCTATGTTGAGGTTGTCCGTTGATGTTGCGACAACATCCTGCCATGTGCTTCCGTCGTAGCTTCTCTGCCATGTGTATGTGTTCTTTGCGTCTACAGCTCCGTCTGGACTGCTCCATGTGTTTGTCTGAAGCTGGAACTCGCTCTTTCCTGCGTGGCAGAAATACACATCGCCGTTTGAAATGCGTATGTTAAGGTTCGGAGAAGCTACGTTTCTCACCTCGATGGCGTTCGACGCCTGCTTGTACAGTTTGCCGTCGCTTGTGAGGCTCACCTCGAGCTTGTAGAACTCGCTTCTGTTTTCTAGTCCAGCCGTCGAGATCTCCACTTCCGCTTTCGTTGCGTCCTTGATCGAGGTCCAGACTCCGTTGGTCTTCTTGTACCACTGCAACTTATATCCTTTTTCAAGAACATCATTGTTGAAGATGATCTCGTCGTTCACAAGCTGTAATGTTCCCTTTCCGCAGAAATAGAAGATGTCGCCAGCGTTGATGTTTTCGCTCGACGGATTGATAACAATGCTCTCGAATCCGTTATTGACTGGCTTGTTGATGTGGAATGTGTCGCTCACACATGATTTTGTGCTGCTGAGCTTGTATTTTCTGAACACCATTCCTTCCACCATGTCCCTGTCATCAAGGTCGCTCTCCTCGAGAGTGTAGTTAGCCGAAAACACACCGTCTGAAATGACAGTCTGCTTGAAGTCGCTTCCGAGGAAAGAGAAAGCCACGTTGCTCTGTCCAAGATTGTTCTTGTCAGTGAGCTTGACAGTGATCGCCTTTGTCTTGTCGTCGAATAGGCTCTTGCTGATGTCAGATGGCGATACCGTGATGTCGGCTGATTTGATCTTCAGATCTGGAGCCACCTTGATTGTCTCCTTGCCCTGCAACGTGTAGTTGTCGCAAAGCTCGCTTGCCATTGTCACCGTGTATGTCACTGTTCCTGCATCCTCCACAAAATCCTTGATTGTGTTGTCTGATCCCATGTCAGTCGTTGCAGCCCCTGCTGTCTTCACCCAGCCAGTAACCTTATATCCTGGGATCTTGTCTGCTGTGATCACCACCTCGTCACCGTGGCAAAGTTCCGCAGATGACGCTGTGAATGAAGGGACGGCTGTTGTTTTAACAAGCACATCGATTGCTATTGTGTCCCTCTTCACCTCACAGTTGTTGCCGAGGACTCTCGTTCTGATGAACTCGTTGCCGTTAGACAGCGAAACATTCACATCCTTTGATGTACCACCGACGATTGACGCTCCTGTGGTCTTAGAAGTCCAGGTGTATTTCACGTTCGCCTCGTCAGTTCCGTTGTCCTCTATCTTGTAGCTTTTTGACATACATACAAGGTTGCTGTTAGCGTCGAGTGATCCGGAAAGGAACAGGCTTCTGTCTTCAAGCGGAGTAAGGACGTTCTTGATCTTAATGGTCTGTGATCTGCTGCATCCGTCAAATGACCTTGTCACATCCACATTCACCGTGTTCTTTGTTATGTCATCCACGACAGATGGCATCTTTATTTTGCTTGTGCCCTCGCTCTCTGAAGTGAAGGTCTTGCCCCCCACCTTGTATGAATAGACAGATCCGTCGTCTGTCCTTGGTGTTATGTCAAGATCCTTGCCGAGAACAGGACAGTCATAGGCGAAATCGTTGTCTGAGAACGCAAGGGTTCCCTTCACAATCACATCGATTGCGTTTGCCGCTTCCACCTGAGTCGAACAGAACTCCTGTGTCGCTGTGATCTTAGCGTCGTAGACGAACTGCCAACCGTTGTATTTAGATGCTCCTGTGATCAGGGTGTCCACTTTAGCCTTCTGTCCGTCGACATCCTGGTAGGTCTGGATCCTGTAGCTTGTCTTTCCTATGTGGCTTGCGATCTTAGGCTCGTCGCTCTCATAGGAAATGTTGAATATAGGCTTCTCCTCATAGCACACGTCAGCCTTTGACACAACAGCGTCATACTCTGTGATGCTGAAGGAAGGAGCAGTGTACACTTTTATCCTCAAAGGGTCGCTCACGCTCTCGAAAGCACCGTCACCCATGCGGACAACACGGACTATCTCGCAGTCATCCGCAATTTCGAACATTCCTGCTGAAAGAGAGAAGGTTTCGTTCTCCGTGCCTGGGATCTGCTTGCCTGTGTCCTTGAATCTCCAGATGATCGTCTGGTCTCCATATCCTCCTGCGATGTTCTCAGATCCGATAATCTTCGGGTTTTTCTCGCCCTTGCACAGATAGTATGTGTTGCCTTTTACCGAAGTGAGGTTTTCAAACCTTATCTCGTTGTTCTTGATGTCCTCCACGACCTCAATGATGACAGGGATAGCCTCGCCTTCGCATCCGAGCGAGTTGACACCGCCGTTTACCTTTTGCAGGCTGTAGTTTGTTCTCTGAAGCTTCTCTATGTTTGTCTCGTTCATTGTCAGGGATGCAGGCAGCTGTCTGGCAGTCTCCCCCTCGTTTAGCACGTACTTGTAATTTGTAGAGTTCTTTCCGAACTTGATTGTGTTGCCCTCCTTGACCTGGATGTATATCTTTCCGTTCTCGAAGCGGTATGAGCATCCTGCTATCGTGATCTCAGCCTCCGGATCAGACTCCACAGACTCCACTTTCACCTGGGCAGTGAAAGAAATACTATTTGATCCGCATTCCTGGTCCTCCACATAAACTGTGTATATCGTTGTCTGTGTAAGGGGGGTAGTGATCTTCCATTTTGCAAGTTCGCTGTTTTTCTCGTCGACACTCTCGTATCTTTCGGCTGTAGGGTCGATGCTGAACTGCAGGTTCGGGTTGAACACGTCGCTCTCATACTTCTTCTTCAGTGTTATGATTCCCTTGCCTTCTCCGAACTCAACGCCTGCGCACACTGCCTTGTCGCTGAGATCAAGCTTCAGGTTGCTCGTTGTCGGAACGGTGTATGGATGCACCTCATAGACCACGTTCTGCTCAGGAAGCACGTCCCAGTCGAACAGTTCAAGATAAGCCTTCGGGCGGAAATAGACAATATCAGTCGCATTGAGGGAAGATATGTAGCGTCCGCTTACTGTGAGGTCAGTTCCATTCACAGTGGCGTTCATGCCTGTCTGGACGGTGTTCCAGTTGGCTCCGTCAAGCGAGTATTCCCATTTGTATTGCAGTCCGTAATCCTTTTCCGTGAAATATTCGCTCAGAGTTGCGTTTATTCCCTGAAGGGTCACTTTGCTTTTCTCGCTGTCCATGCAGATGTGCTGCTGTCTGTCCTCCTCAAAATGGGCTGGTTTGCCAGAGAGGATGACCCTGTCATAGTGGTAGAAGCTTACAGAGCTTGAATAACAGCTGTAGCCGGGCACCGTGTAGTATGCCTTTATTTCCCATGCGTCGGTTCCGACAGTATTGCTTCCTTCACACCCTGTCTCGAAATCATACACGCTGATCCTCTTCGACTCATAAGGGGGTTCCTTTTGTGGGGTTATGTTTTTCCAATCAAATCCATATTTATCCACAAAAATCGCATTTTTCACATTTCCCAAGAAATCGGAAGTGGAGAACTGCACGTTGTGAGCCTTCTTGTAGGCTTCATCGTCATAGATGGCGTAGTAATTTCCCTTGTCCGGGACATTGGTGCTGACTCCTATGCTTCCTCCCTTGCATTGGTATACGGTGCATGGGACGGATGCGGACTCGCCTTCAAGAGTGTGGTAGGCGGATCCCTCAAGGTCAACCCTCAGACTCCACACTATGCGGAAATCCATTCTGATCGCCGCCCTGTCGCTGTACAGCTCAGGAATGGTGATAGAAAACGGGGCTGTGTTTTCTCCCATGGACACTTTGGTCTTATCGTATGTGCTTGCCAGGTGTCCATTCCATCCAGTCGGTGCGTTGTCGCTTCCAGCTTTCCAGTTTCCCTCAAAACGTCTGTAATCCGACCATGATCCGTTCTCCATCCTGTACTGCCAGCGGATATCGTAGGTGAGGTCCGTTATCTTTTCGCCTCCCAAAACATGGTTTCTTCCACGGCATTCCACAGTCCTGCCAGGAATTTTTACACGGATTTTTGCTGATCCGTTCTCCATGCCCTGGTATGTCGCACTTTCCACAACAGGGTTGCCGTCGAGGAATTTCATGTATGATTTCCAATTGGCTGCGTTTGCCACCGTGCAAAACAGGCACACCGATAGCAGCGCGAGTACTCTTACTATTTTTTTCATACTTTACTTTTTTATTAAAGTTAATTGCAATGATCATTTGTTCCATACATACCTCACTCCTATGTAGAAGTTTGGCTTCAGGTAGCTTGTGCTGTTACCGAACAATAGGTACTGCTGACCTCCGAGGACAACGCACACCCTTTTGCCGGGGTACATCTCCATTTTTCCTCCGATGTTGGCTCCTCCCACGATGCCAGACTTCTCTGCTTCAAGAGCCTCGCACGTCCATTTGTCATATCCCACGTTGCCCATGAGGTCAACGTCGATGAACATCCATGTCTGGGGGTGGAAGCACATCACTTCAAGACCCGCTCCGAGAAGGAACTGGTTGCTGAAGTCGGAGTTGCCGAACTCAGCCCTTTCCATGTCGAGCTGGCAGATTAGCCCTGTTCTCTGGCTGAAGCACCTCTGATACTCCATTCCTATGTCGAACTTGTTTTTTGTGCCCTTGCCGTACCTCACGCCCATGGACTGGTGTCCGCCTGTGTGCAGCAGGCTCACTTTCTCATGTTCGGCGAACAGGGACGCTGTTGCGAACAGAGAGACCAAAATAGTTATAATGTATCTCATTATTCTATGTAAATTTTTTGTGTTGTGTAATCGCTCCAGAGTCCGAACTCGTCCTTGCAGCGGACTGAGACGGTATGCTCCCCCTTGGACTGGAAGATGTGGTTGACCTCGCTTCTGGTTGTCGGCTTGATGAAGTCGACCTCCATGCCCTTGAACTTCCACCATCCTTCTATGTCATCCTTCTGTCTTCCGAAAGTGGCGAGATAGAAACATTCGTTCTGATCGAATGCAGGTGATGATACGGTAGATGCGTGTTCCGTCACGATCGCATCATAGCAGATGCATCCGTCGAACATTTTATCACCGTAATCGTTATCGTCCCTGTTAATGTAATCTTTCCACCACTTCAGATCCTCTTTCCCCATGTTCTCGTATGGGGCGTAGTCGAACAGGTACGACCATTTGACGATCTTATGTCCGTCGGGATCCGTTCCCCTTGCCGTTATCTTATATTCTCCTGTCTCCTTGTCCACACACGTGATGTTGACGGAAGGGACAGGCTTGCGGTTGGGTTTGATCTTCACTAGTACATATTCCTCTGTCTCGACTCCGATCTTGTTCCGTGCCGTCATGGTGAACCTCGCCGATACCTCCTTGGAGAACGGAACAGTATGCCTTTCATTGTTATTATCCATCATCGTTCCCTTCAGATATTTGCCGTCTGGGTCATGCTCCTCATCAGAGAACAGAAGAGCCCTGCTTTCGAAATAGTCCCCGGCTATCGAGCCTCCGAGGTAATATTCCTTGCCAAGAGAGAAGATGACCTTGCCGTTGGATTTTGTTATCTTCAGAAGCGGTTCTATGAATTTTCTGGCGTTGTCTGCGTATGCGCCGACTGAAGAGTTTCCAAAATCGCCACTTTTGGAATAGTCCCCTATTTTGTCCTCCAGGCTCCAGTGGCATACATCAGGTCCGAGATAATAGATCAGTTCGGTCGAAAGCACGCCGTTCGCCCTGTTCTCCTGCGGGACGCTTGTCAGCTTGAAGGAGTACGTGCACTCCTTTCCGTAAGGGTCCTCGATTGAGAACGAGAGCGTGTCGGGATTGCCCCAGCCCACTTCCACAATCCTGTATCTCTTGCCTTCCCAGTACTCGCCTCCGAGCGTGTCGCTCGAGGTCTCCATCTTGATTACCGGCTCCTCCCCGTGTTCAAGGAAATAGTCGTCCCTCGTGTCACACGATCCGAGTGACACTGCGATGGCGCTAAACCATAAAAATCTCTTTCTATCCATTTGTATTTTTCTGTTTTTCTTCAACGTTCTTGCGGAACAGTTTCGCATTCTCCCTGATTCGGGTCTCGTCCAGATCCACCTGTTCCTCATAGATCATGTCTTCCTTGATCAGCTCTTTCTGCCCTGGGGTCAGCTTCACCCCGATCTCAGCCTCGTAGGCTGCGTAGGCTTCCTCCAATGTTCTTTCCATAACAATTCTTTTTATCTAAATTTAACACTTTCATCCATATATCTTATTTCTTACAAAGATACTGCTTTTTTTATTGATTTGCAATTATTTAAGATTAAATAACACATAAAAAACCGCCATATTATATTATAATATAATATAATTTGTCAGATACCCTTCCCCTTCTTTTTAACAGGTTTTTTCTCTCCCTTCACAGCCTCTTTCTTCTCGCATTTTTCCTCCTTCATCTTCTCCTCTGAGAGCTTGCGCGTGATCCTCTCCACGATCTCTTCCGCTTTCGCCCCCGTGATGACCATCGCGCAGATTTCGGGGCTGAGCTTCGCCCTGCCCGGATCGAACTCTATGAGCGCGGAGGTTTTCCATCCGCTGGCGTCCTGGAAGCGTATGTTGGTGTATCTTCCGTTGAGCATTTCGGTGTAGTCCTTCAGGACATCCCTCGCCTCCGCCTTGATGAACCATGGCACCGTCACTTTCGCCGTTTCACCGTCCATCCATCCGATGAGGTCTTCCCTCTTTCCCGCGCTTCTGGAGAAGATGGCGTTCAGCCTCTCCTCGTTGTTCAGGATCCTTTCCTTTGCGTTTGGGTCCGAAAGGGCTTCCTCCCAATCGAAAGCCCCGTAACCCTTCTCTTCCCTCTCCTTCTTCTCCCCGATGGAGTAGCCTGCGTACTCGACGACAAGTGCGATCTCCTTCCTCACGTTCTTCGATTCGATGACAAACTTAGCCTCATGGTGCGTCATGCCCTCTATGCCGTCGGCGTACCTCCACTTGTAGAACGTCCCCAACGCACCTCCGCACTCTTCCCTGTCAAGCTCCTTTATCCTCTCCGCCTGTTCCTCCGTGACCCCGAGCTTTCTGCCGTAACGGCTCACGGCGAGGGCGGTCACGGCTGTGACCCTGCCGCCCTTCCCCTCTATCCAATCCTTCAGGCTGTTGGCTGTGATTCCGGATGTGATAACGTCGTCGACGATGATGTAGTTCCTTCCGCTCTGTATCTCGCCGCTCCATTTCGGAAGCGGAGACATCACCCTGTCGAGCCATGTGGCTCCGGTGCGAGCCTTCGGGTGCGTTCCGGAAACGCTCATGTTCACCTGCTGACCGCCGAGTTCGGAGAGCTTCATGGCGAGGGCGATGGGAAGCTGGTTCTTCCCCTGCGTCCTCTCCTCCCCCATCACAGGCACAAGCACAGCGTCCTTGTCTGTGAAGAGATCCCTGTAATCCCTGCCGTCGCCCACAAGTTCGGCGACGACCTCCACTGCCTTGTCCAGGCTTCCGTTCCTCTTAGCGTCCTCATAGCTCTTTGTCATCTTCATGCTGAGGACCGTCTTGGGAGCCACAGCCTCCCCGTTCCATTTCTCGTCAAGATTCTTCCAGTTTCTTTCCATAAGCTTCTGTTTTTATACCGACTTGCCTTTTTTCCTTTCAACGGATCTTTTCTGGGAGTCTCCAACGCTCTCCCTCTTCCCTTCCGTCTTCTTCTGCTCCCTCTCGCTTATCTTTGTTATGACGGACTCCTTGCTCTCGCCCTGGATGATGCTCACGCAGACATCAGGTGAGAAGACGGAGTCTTTGTTGAAGCTCACGCAAGGCTTGTTGAACTCCGCCCTCTCGGTATATTCGCCTCCCATGGCTTCCGTGTAGTCCCTGATTACTTTCTTCTGCCCCTCGTCTAGGTCCTGTGAAAGTGTGACCCTTCTCTCCTCCTGCAAAATAGCCGGACTCGCGCTGTCGGCGACCTCGTTGAACCTGCTGATGCACTCCAGGGCAACCGATACGGCTGCCTCCGCAACACCAGTCTTCTGTTCGGCGGACACCTCGATCTCCTGCTTTGGCATGTACGGCTTCAGACGCTCGTCGATCACGGCGGTAGCCTGCTTCACATCGTCAAGGATTGTCTTCAGATAATCAGGGTCTTTCTGCAGGACTTCAAGCCATCCGTCAAGGTAATGCGCGGAGTTGTCCTGCTCTATCGTGGTCGATATGCCAAGCTTGCTTCCCGAGAAAGCGGCGGAGAGTTCCGCAACAAGCTCCTCCCTCGCATATTCGGGTGTTCCGAACGAGCCCTTTATCTCCCTTCCTGTCTCCAGAGCCGTCGAGTGCGACATCTCATGCAGCAGGGTCGAGTAGAACTCCTGCTGTCTCTCGAACTGTCCCCTTGTCGGCACGACGATCTCCTTTGTGGACGGGCGGAAGAACGCCCTGTCCTGCGCCAGCTCGCTTATCTTGCAGACCCATGTCTGGTTCTTGACAAGTTCGTCGAGAGGCTGGTATCTGTACGTTATCTCATGTTCCTCAGCCTCTTTCTTGGTCTCGAACGTGCTGTAGAGCGACGGGTTCACCTCCTTCAGGTTCGTCTGGTCCACGTTGAAGACCTTGATGCTCTGGAAGTCAACGGTCTTCCTGTACAGCTTCCTCACCTCCTCTTCAAGCTTGTCGTATTCGGTCTGCGACAGCCTTGTCTTCAGGTCGGGATGCCCCTCCCTCTCGGATTTTGGGAGGATGTAGACATCGTAGGGCTTGAGGATCGTCCACGCCTTCGCTCCTTTGTTTACCGACACCTTGCTTCCGTCCTCCCCTTTGAGGGAGGTGAGGGCGTTGAAGGTTCCCCATACGTTCGTGTTGTAGCACAGGCACGACAGGAAGTTCAGCTTCATGCTGTTGTCCCCCGTGTACCTGTAGCCGTCCACGCTCCTTGCCTCCTCCCACTTCGGGCTGACATCCATCCACCCTTTCTTCCATGATCCGGACCCCTTGATCTCCTCCATCCTCTTTATGATGGCGTCGGTGAACTCCTTAAGGAACTGGTCCCTCGGCTCGATCCTTGTCTGGCTCTCGTATTTCTTGTATTTGCTCCTGTATTTTTCCATTTTTCTGTCAAGATTCTCCAGGTTCCTGACGTAGGTGTCTATGTCCTCGTCCCTGCCCCGGTTGTTTTGGTATTTCCCAATTTCCGCCGTGACCTCGCCGCGCAGGTCCCTGGCGTTCCTGTAAGATTCGGCGATAAGCCTCTCGTCCTCCGCCGTCCTTCCCTTCCTCTCTATCCTTGCCTCTATGCTGTCAAAGCCTTTGTGCTCGGCTCCAACCTCCTTCTGAAGATCCAGCAGCCTCCTGCTGAGCTCGTTCTTGCTCGGTCCTTCCATTGCCGTGTCAGTTAAATAAAGAAAGGGAGTGACCTCACTGCACTCCCCCTCTCCCTATTTTCAAAATATTGTCTTCGATTAGAGTTTCGGACCCTTCTTCTGTTTAGGCTGCGGCTTCTGCTCCTCGACCTGCGGTTTCTCAGCCGTCTGCTGGCTTTTCTCCTGCTGTCTCTCCTGAGCCTTTTTGCTCCTCTCCATAATCTCGTTGATTATCTGCTCCCGGTCAACTCCAAGCAGGATCTTGGCGCACACCTCGGCTGAATAGGCTGTGTTCTTGCCGAACTCAATCTGAGCCGGAAAGCTCTTTTTCTCGCTTCCGTCAGGAAGCTTTGTCACGACCTTCATGTTCTGGTAGGAGCCTCCCATCTGCATGGCGTACTCCTTCAGCGTCTCGCGCTGCTGCTTTGAGAAGGTTGAGGGAACCTTGATCATCGTGCGGACCTCCTTCCTCGTGTTCTCAGCCCCAACGGCATCGACACGAAAGGTGTTCATCTTCATCTCGCTTCTCGCCGCCCAGTCTGGGGCGTTGGCGAAAGCGTTTTCCATCTTCTTCTCGTTGTCCTCGATTATACCCTTCAGGCGGTCGATCGCCTCTGTAAGGGAAACTCTCTCATGCTGCACACCTTCTGTCTTTGTCAGAAGTGTGTAAGTCTTGTTGCCTCTGCTGTAGGTTTCCCACTGCTTTTCCTGCTTAGCCTGCTCCTCTGCGGGCTGCGTATTCTCCATTTTTTCGCTCATAGCCTTATTTATTAAAGTTAATTGTAAAAGTTAATTGTAACGCCTTCATCCTCCAAGTTGTCTCGGCTAGGATTTTTTGCGAGAGCAAAATTAAACGCTTTCACGCTTATTTCCTAATATTTATCCCTTTAATTTTCCCTTTTTTCCGTTTTTTTAACATTTCGCCCTTTCTTTTATTTTATATCCGTTTTGGATATAAATTTTCTTTCTCCCTTGAAAAAGTGGGACCCCACGGCGAATCACCGCCGTGGGGTCCCACTGTCGCTTTATATTTTCTTTCCGGGGATCAGAACGCCCCTTCATCCTCCCTGCTGTCCGCCATCATGTCCAGAAGATCCTTGCCCTCCTCCAGGAATTTCTCATACTGGTGGCTGTCCATCTCCTTGATGGCTGCGTACTTGTCGTTCGCCTCCTCCACCTGCATCAGCTCGCTCATGAACGTGGCGTAGCTCTCGAGGTAGTCGCATAGCTTCTTCCTCTTTCCGCATGTCTCCTTCAGAAGACTCTTGACCTTCTCCACGAACGCCTCATACTCCCCCTCCGGGTTGTTGTGTCTCACTCCCAGGGTGATGGCGTGCATGTCGGCGAAGAACAGGTACTGGCTCCTTATGAAGTCCACGCTCTCCTTGCCTATGATGTCCTTCGTGCTCAGAAGGTACTCGAACGGGGTAAGTCCCTCCTCCTCGTCAGCATTGTGCGTGATGAAGTCGGATATCCTGTTCACCTCCTCGATAGAACGGTCTATCTTCTTCATGTCGCTGTTCATCGCCTCTAGGAAGTCCTTCTCCATGATGTGCTCCACAAACGATTCCGGGCTGTCAAGCAGGATCTCCACCCTTTTCTTGAAGTCAAGCACAGCCTCCTTGGGGCTCTCTTTCAGGAACCACTCCCTTAGCGGCTCCAGCTGGTATTTCTCATTTAGTGCCATAGTATTGCGTTTTTTTATTGTTTTTTTTGTTTTGATTCTTTTTTTATTGCCTCATGCCCTGTCTCTTGCTCTGTCCAGCCTTCTGTTTCTGCTTCTGGCTCTGAGCATCGCTTTTCTTCGGCTTGACGCTCATTACAGGCTTGATCCTCTCGCCCCTCTTCTCCAGGTTCATGTGCACCTCGGCTGAATACGGCTCCTTCGCCCCTTCAGTGCATCCGTCGATCACGATGCTCTCGCCCCTGAGCATAGCCTGCTTCTCCTGGGTGGTAACGGAGTGCCCCTTGATCTGGTCGGGTATGTTGTCCTCCGTGACAACAGCCCATCCGACCCTCTCCCTGCCGTCCATGTAGTGCGCGAGGCGCCTTCCCTCTAGCTTCCCTGCGGTCTCCCTCTCTCCTTCGCTGAGCTTTTCCTTGTCCGTCACCGTGAGGTTGCCCGACAGCAGACCCCTTCCTTCGGCTAGCGCTATGTCGTAGCTGAGGTTGCCGTCCTCGCTCCTTACAGTCACCTTCTCGCCTTCAAGCAGCCTTGCCATCACAGACTTTCCCTCTTTCGTGCTCGGGTCTATGCCGTGCTCTTCCAGGAGGGCTTTCTCTATACTCTCGTCCTTCTTCGTTTCCTCCTCCTTCATTTCCCTCTTCTCTACGGCTTTATCCTTCGCCACCTCTTCACCGCTCTCCTTTCCCTGCCTTACGGTCTCTTTCTGCCCTTCATCCTTTATCTCAACAAGCACGGTGTCGGGGTTCACCCCCATCCTCCTCACAAGGTCGGCTTCCGCTTTCCCGACGAAGACGTCCGCGCCTGCGTGCATGTAGGGGAACTGGAACTCATGCACCCATCCGTCGGATGTCATGTTCTCGCACCCCATCTTCTGCGCCAGTACCCTGTACGCCTCTTCTTCCTCCCGGCTAAGCCTTCCCTCTATGCTCACGCTTGTGAAGTACTCCGTCTCCCCCTCTCCGGGTTCGTGGTCCACCTTCCTTATCATTTCTCCCAGCCCCTTGTTTATATCCCAAAGGTCCTTTACACGTATGTCATTCCTCTCTTCCCTCTCAACGGTCTCCTCCTGGCTCTTTCCGACTCCTCCTTCCACGCCCTCGCCGTAGCATTTCTGGGCTGCCGGAGCCCCCAGCCTCTCGTCCAGGTATTTCCTCTTGTCCGAAACCTCCTCCAGTTCCCTCTCCATCCCTTTCAGGACTTCAAGCGTCGTGCTGTACAGCGACGTCTGGCTGTACTCGTCGGTGACGACCCTTTTGAACTCGCTGTCATTCGCAAGAGCGAGCCACTCCGCCTTGTCCCTTGCCACGAATACCCTCTCCCCCTCTCCGTTCTCGACGTGGAAGATCTTGGCGTCCCCTTCCTTGAACTCCATGGCGTTCAGCATTTCGGCTATGCCGTTACGCTTCTCTTTTAGGTCTTTTTTCTGAAGTATCTCCTCCGCAAGCTCCGCCTCCATCAGCAGCCTCTCCCTGTTCCGGCTGTATGTCGTCATGAAGCTTGTCAGGAACGCCGTCATAGGGTCCATGCTCTCGTTTTTCAGGGAGCTCCATTTCTCCGTCACCGCCTGCTGCTCCATCATCTCCTCCCTCCTGTAGTCCTTGATTTTCTGGCGCAGTTCCGCAAGGTAGTCCCTGTTGAACCTCTCCAGTTCAGGTGCTATTTTTTGATCGTTCTTGTGTTTCTCCAGGAATTGGAGCTGGGCTACAGTGAAACGCTCGTTCTTCTCCGCCTTCTCCGCAAGTCGCTTTATCTTTTTGTTCAGATCCTCGTCGATCTTCCTCTGCGTCGTTACTATTGTACCGTCGTCTTTTCTTTCGGTGTAGGAGACCGTGTAGTCGTTCTGTCCCCCGTCGAACCCGAATCCGTTTCTTCTTTCCATAAAATTCTTTTTTCTTTAAAGTTAAACTGTAATTTTTTTTATTTCCATCCTTCTCTTTCGGGGCTTCCCCTCCGGGTCGGGGTATTCCGGACTCCGCTTCCGCTCCGGTCCCCCCAAGGGTGACCGCCACCTGGCGTCCTCCATGTCCCTAAGCCGTCATCCCTTCCGCACACTCCGCGCGGAGGCGGTCGGAAAAAAACAGCAGCGCTACTCACGCAGGGCTACTGCCGTTGTTATTTTACTTTAATTTTTTACCCTACAAATATAGTGTTTTTTAACGAGATACGCAAAAAAAACCGCCCCAAAATGGGGATCTTCCTAAAAGATTTCCGCACCCCCGGCTGGAGCCGCCGCAGGCTGGAGACAGCCTGCCCCCTTGGGGAAAAAGTCGGGGTTCGGACGCGCGTTTTTTTCGCCTTCCCGTCTAAAATAAACCGCTGATTGCTTGGCAGTTACACCAAAAATTTGTATATTTGTATATGGATCTGAGGGGAGTTCCCGCCCCTCTCTTCCTTACCCATTATCAAGTTACTAATATGACATCGGGCATCCGTCTGCGACAGATAGGTGCCTTTTTTTACGCTCCCCACTCCCTTCGCAGGGCTTGGGGGCGTTCTCCGTATCATTAAACTTTAACCTTATAATAAACCTTTTGCAAAAATACACTTTTTTCTTCAAGGGAGGACGCCCGACCCCTCTTTTTTCGCCGCTCCCCTTCCTTTTTTATAAAATAACTCGCTGATTGTTTGCAAGTTACACCGAATTTTAGTATATTTATGTATCATAATGAGTGATTGTTGAACTTAAAATTTGCGACTATGGCTGTTCATTACGGTTTCATTGTGGCTGGATGCTCGCCCTCCAGCGAACCCCTCGGGGAGTTCCTTTCCCATGTGGAGAAATTTTCACTCTTCCGCATGGTATTCGAAAACTGGTCGGCTACCCTCTACACCGCCCAGTGCAGGATCGACGACGGGATCGGAGCCATCTGACTCCACCCTCCCGTTGGGTCTTCATGCCCTGCTTCCAGTGACGGCGACTGGGCTTGCCCCGGGCTTATTGCCGTTTCCCTTTTTTTTCACTTGACATAAGGGCGGCTGGTCTGCGATGAGCGCCGCCCTTTCCCATGGGGTCGCGCCGCCCAGAGGCGGCTCAGCCCGTCCGTGTGAGCGGACCCGTTTCAGATCAAGCCCTGCGGATGACCGCGCCGCCCCAGCTCCCCACGTCGGGAACGTGCCCACTGCGGATGCCCCCCCTGGAGAAAAAAAACGTGTCTTTTCCGCTCTTTTCTTCTTATTTATTTTATTGATTGTTTGCAAGTTACACCGAATTTTAGTATATTTGTATATGGATTTGAGGGGGTACGCCCTCAAATCCGCCCTTCTACTTGAAGGGGTCTGAACAATAGTCTGAATATATTTCAATCCTTTTTTTTCGGGGCGTAGGGCTGGGAAGTCCGCGCTCCTTTTTTTATAAAAAAAACAAGTTACTGATTATTTGCAAGTTACGCAAAATTTTAGTATATTTGTTAATGGAAATGAGGGAGTCACAACCTCTTCCAGTTTGTTGTTTAACTTTATTTTTACAGACATGTTCAGCATCGTATTGAAAAAAGGCAGCCAGATAACAACCGTAAAGACGGGGGAAACGCCCGACCAGGCAAAATTTTCCCTAAGGGAGATTTTGGAGGGAGAGGCGTACAGGCTGGGGTTCGGTCTTTTCGAAGACTTCCTGGATGTCTTAAAGCCAGCGTCATTTGCCGATGTGGAAAAACATTTTTCCTTCAAAGGAAACGCAGTCTCGGGCTTCTCCTTCAAAGAGGGGAACAAAAATATTTCCTATATCATTTACAGCATTTAACTCAATAATATGGAAAAATTCGAGATCGACAGGATTGAGTTTGTCGCCAAAATCACAATCAGCGAAGCCAACGGGTGCCATGTGGAAGACGTGGTCTATTATCGTCGGGGTTTGTCATTTGACATGGTGGTGCGGTGGCAGTGGTATTTCCAGTATTTGGCGGCTCGTGTCAAAGTCGACAACCCGCGCCGTGTCGTCAGGTGCTTTATCGGCAGGACCGACATGCTGACCACCGAGGAATATATAGAGTGGAAGCGGTCCAACCTCATAAAGGCTCAAAAGGCTAAGATCACCAGGCTCAAACACAATCTCCCACAATGGGACCTGTTCGGCTACAACCGGACAGAATGGCTGGAGTCGGTGGAAAAGGCGGAGAAACGCCTGGCTGACTTGCAGGCGGGAGAGACGGACTTCTATGTGATGCCCGAATACGCCAACCGCCTGAAGAAATGGCTGAAATATCAAAGCCCAAACAGATAGTCAAAGATATTTTTTTATTTTTGCATAAATTTGATTAAAAAAGTCTTGATCCGTCGGACCGTGAGGTTAGACGGATCTTTTTTCGCCCCCTCCTGGGCATAAGCCCCCTTTCCCCTCCGCCCCCGACAGCCTCCCACGCAGCAGCGTACACACCGCCGACTTCCCCTGGAAGAAAAAACAGCCTCCTTTTTTTGTTTTTTATAAAATAAATCGCTGATTATTTGCAAGTTACGGCAAATTTCACTATATTTGTATATGGAAATGAGGGAGTTATGACCTCTTTCTATTTGTTGTTTTTTTACTTTATTTTTTTACATTATGTGTACAAGATGCAACATTATCCTTTGGGGTGAGGAACAGGGGAAACAGGTGTTCTTCAAACAGGTGTACCACCATTCGGAAGGCTACCTCGAGGGCGTGGGGTCCGTCCTTGCGGGTCTGGCTACGCAGATGATGGGCGAGGACGACGGAGACATCCAGCCACGAAGGTTCGCCAAGATCCTCGCCGAGCACTCTCCGAGATACGAGTTCGAGGACCACCTGCGAGAGCCTTATCCGCACTCCGACATTGAGTGGAGATACGACATGTATTTCGGGAAGAAGGGAGTCACCGTCAGATGCGAGCATTCCTACCCTGACGGGTTTGTCGAAGCCTTCGAGTTCTCCATAAAGAAGGCGCAGGCAGGGAAGAGGGAAAAATGACAGGGATCACCCCCCGACCGCCGTGTCGGGGATCCCCTTTCAGACAGGCACATTGACTTTAATAAAAAAGCAGACAGGCATGGATAAAAGACAGAGAAAGAAAAACGCAAAAAAGGCGGTCACCGCCCACTACACGGACATGGTGAGGGGGATCCTCCCTCCTGGAGAGGTCAGCGTCCGGATAAAGTGCACCTTCAGGAAAAAAAGGAAATCGTCAGGCGTGAGGGGCGGATCCCTCCCAATGGACCAGCTCATGCGCCTTGTGAGCATGGGAGCAGCCAACTACAGCGTCGGCACGAAGGACGTGGACTTCCGTGACTCCCTGGGAAGGTTCATCTGCACCAAACCGCGCAGGGAGTTCGACAGCTTCGGATCCCATACGGGAACGTTGTCCAACCTTTTAAGCCCTGGAGATCATGGGAAATGACATAATGGCAAAGAGGTCTTTGGCTTCGTTCCTCGACCTCGCATCAAAATGGCTGTCACTTGACCAGGGCAGTGTCCTGGTAGTGGAACGGAGCGAAAAGACAGTCCGGCTGAGACTGCACCATTCCCCTGCCCTGGAGGTGCGGTGCCTCCGCATGACCGTCAATTTCGACTATTTCTCGAAACATTTCAGGAGGACCCTGCCGTCCCTGCCGATCGTCGGCAAGTACACTTCCATGACGGCACGCTCCCTGAATGATTTCTATATAACAGGATGCGAAGACACCGCAGGGGAAATTGACGCAGAAACGGAAACTTAAAAACTGAGTTTATGGGAAACAACAACAAAATTTACGCAACGGATTCTAACCTGCTGAAATATGTCTTTTCCGTTTTAAGGGAGGACGACGACTTCCTTTATGTCAAGGACATATCCACAACAAGCTATGAGATCGGAAACCACATATTCAAGGTGCGTAAAAAAACCTTGATGTTTGTCGACTCCGACGGGGACAGGACATGGGACTTTATGTTTAAGGACAAACAATTTTTCGCCTCCTTCAACGAATTGGAAGTGATAGACAAAGCCAAAGAATATCAGAGATCCTACGATAAGGTCAGTCTTGGAAACACCATTAGAGGGATAGCGAAACTTAGGAAGAAGATCAAGGATGCCAGAGAGTTCTTCCTGAAGGAATACGGACCTGAGCATCTGTCGACTTTAGCGTTCAATGACAAACTGTTTGTGTTGGATGACGACAAAAATCTACAGTCGGCGCTTGTGACCGCAAAGATAGAATACGCCAATGGGGACAAGAGCGTGAAGATACACGTCCCCATTTTCCATGAGGATTTTGAGATTTTTTGGAGCAGGAACCGCTTTGATGCACACGGAACCATTTTCTATATTTATTCCGACACCCCTTCCGATTTCTTTGGCGATGGAGTGGAAAGGAGCGTCTTTATGGACATTTCCGATTATGAGCGTTTCCTTTCCAACGAGGAGTTGCGGAAAATGCAAAAGAATTTTTTCTCGCTGACTTGCCAAAGAGACACATTGTTCCACAGACTGATAAGACGCCAGAACTCGCCCCTCAACGTGCAGATCCTCCTGTGGAGCGACAGGAACGGCTCGTTCGAGACCGTCGGGGGAACTACCCTAAGCACTGAGGACGATGTTTTCGACTACCTCCTTTCTCGCAGGTATATCAACAAGGGGGGAGAGGTGAGACCAAAACACAAGGTGCTTGTCGGGGGAAAGGAAATCTCCTCCGTCCGCCCCTTACGATATGTTTAACCCTTTATTTTTTTCTATTATGGAAAAGACAAAGCTTATATTCGATATTTTCAGCTTTCTCTCCGAACAGGAGGGGCTGAGGGTGATGGGGTTCCATCACCACGACATTCCGCAAGATCCTGAGATTTACATCGACATAAACATTCCGACCCACATGTCCGCAGGATTCGTCCAGGCGTTCACGGACTTCACGGACGGAAGATGTCCGGGCGAAGCCCACTACAGGTTCCCGAGGGAGGGGCGTGACTTCTTCCTTCTGACGCTATACGCTCCGTCTTCAGACAAGTTCTGATCAGGAAACGGCAATATTCTTCTGTTTTCCTCATTCACAATTTTTTTTTATCTTTGTTTTAAATTTTAGTGCCTTATGGTCAATATTCAATATAATAATAAATTACATCTTTTAGCTGCTGTCATTTTGCTGTGTTCGACAGCAAGATTACATTATCTGGTCCTCACCTGCGACATTCCCGTGTGGATAAGAGCTGTATGCAGCATCTTGTTCGGAACTTATTATGGCTTTGTCCTACTTTTTTTTGTTGACGACATAAAGTGTGTCCTTGCACGGAGACGGGAAAAGAGGTCGGCTACAAAGACCATTCCCAAGAATGCAGTTCAGAACAACAAATTATAATAAATCAGTGCCTTATGAAAAATATTCTGTATAATATTATTATTTTAGTTGCTGTACTCACATTTTTTATTGCGTCAGCAGGATTACTTTATCTGATGTGTGCCTCCGATCTGCCCAACTGGGTGAAATTTTTATACGGTTTCGTGGTAGGAGTGTTTTACGGCGTTTACCTTATGTTGTTGACTGACGACATCACGGACTACCTGAAACGACGACGGGATAGAAAGGACGGCTAAAGTCTAATCTGAACAAATTATATTTTTTCAATAAAATTCTGGACCTATCCCCTGCGACTGGGGGTTGGTCCTTTTTTTCCATACACAGGGGAAGACCCCACCAGCTAACCATCTTACTTGCCTTCCCATGGAAGACCATCCCTAACAACTTCTATCTCCATTCGCAAGAGCGATCCCCCTCCCCGTCCCCTTGGGGAAAAAGTTGCATCCACATTCTTTTTTTGTAAATTAATTCGCTGATTATTTGGATGTTACACAGATTTTTAGTATATTTGTATATGGAAATGAGGGGAAATCGTCCCACTCTTTCCACGTTCATTTGTTGTTTTACTTTAATTTTTATCTTATGGAAAAATTCCACAAACTTGTATGTTCGTCAGCTCGCAAGGGACAAGACGGAAAAATGATCCCATTCAGAAAGAAAGTACTCTTCCAGTGCGATGACATAGAGCATTGCAGATTTATGCTCGCTGAATTTTTCAGCCTACGGTCGACGGATCCGGAATATTCGGACTGCTCACGGCTGGAGAACGACTCCTTCTCAGTCTCCAGGGACAACAAACGGTACACATACAGCGTAGAGTGATTTATCGGGATCGGGGTTTCCCCCCGTCCCCTCATGTTATTTACTTTAATTTTTTTTGTTTATGAAAAATTCAGTGGCGTTCGAGAACGCAATCAAGAAATACCTTGACGAGTTCGCACAGAACGACGTGCATTTCGCGCAGAAATACAACAACCCAAACAAATCCGTAGAGGAGTGCTGCTCCTTCATCGCTTCAGAAGTGAAGAAGATGGGGGTGTGCGGTCTCGATGACTCCGAGGTCTACGGTCTCGCCGTACACTATTATGACGAGGAAAACGTCAAAGTTGAGCCTGTTGGCGACTACATGGTCGCCTGCAACCACCATGTCGAGCTTACAGAGGAGCAGAAGGAGGAGGCGAGAGCCGAAGCCATCAAGCAGTACCAGGAGACCCTTTACAGGGAAATGGTGGCGAAGAACATCAGGCACCAGGCTCCGAAGAAGGAGTCTTCCGATTCGGATCAGAAACCCAAACAGCTCACTCTATTCTGACAGCCATGACACCGAAAAATAAAGAGGAACAGAGGGTGACCGCGCTGAGCGGAACCCTCCCGATGCTTTCTTCAATCCAGCTGTCTTGGCTGAAAAGGAAGGTGGGCGAGCCGAAAGGCTACGTCAACAGGAAATATGCGTGGTGCGGAGAGTGCGGATCTCCGCTCCCGAAAGAGACAAAATCGCTTGTCGGAAGGCTCTCTGCCAACAGCAGGATAATCTGCCCTTTCTGCGGAAAAGAGCTTGCTCTGACTCCCTCGAACGGCTCGAAGCAATGCGAGAGATTCTACTTCACTCTCGTCACCGTCTGCCAGGAGTACCAGGTGTTCAGACATTTCCTTGTCTTGAAGGTCTCCAACAAAGGCATGAACTTCCATATTTCGCACACGGAGGTCGTGCAGAACTGGATAAACCCGTCGGGAAGGGAGACCGTCATCGCAAGAAGCACGGCGGCAGGCTTCTACTGCGACCTGTGGATCCCTTCCTCCGACATGAGCGTCAAACGCCCCGACAGATCCTTCGGAAAGGGCATTTATGACATCAACCCCAACTACATATACCCTTACAGGAAATACATCCCGACTCTGAAAAGGAACGGATTCTACGGAGACTTCCTTGACCTTGCCCCCTCTGTCCTCACAAAAAGGCTGTTGTCGTCCAGCGACTACGAGTTCCTTCTGAAGACACGGCAGACCTCCCTTCTGAAGTACGCCTGCATTAGGGGGATGGAGAGGATTCCGCACAAGGAGTCGGTGAACATTTGCGTCCGCAACAGATACACCGTCAAAGACGCCGACCTATGGCTCGACATGCTGGACGCCCTTTCCTACCTTGGCAGGGATCTCCGTTCGCCTTTCTATATCTGCCCCTCCGATCTGAAGTCCGCGCACGACAGGGCAACCGCCCAAAAGGAGCGTGCCGAACGCAAAAGGAGACTGGAGGAGGACAGGGCGAACGCAAGGGAATGGGAGGAGCGCTACAGGGCGGAGAAAGAACGTTTCTTCTCTCTATCCATGAGCGACGGCAGAATCTTCATCAGACCCCTGCTTTCCGTCTCCGAGTTCGCTGAGGAGGGCGAAAAGATGCGCCACTGCGTCTTCGCCAACGGCTACTACATGAGGGAGGACAGCCTTATACTCACGGCAAGGGACATGGACGGGAACAGACTGGAGACTGTGGAAATCGACCTGAAGGGTTTTTCCGTGGTCCAAAGCAGGGGAGCTTGCAACTCCATGACCCCCTTCCACGACGAGATTGTCGGTCTCGTCAGCGACAACATGCACCGCATAAGGGAGTTATGCCATGCAGCCAGGATCTCCGCATGACCGTGGGCGGTCAGTCTTTCGGGGCTGACCATCCCATGCCGCCCCCCTCCCGGGCAAAAGCCCACTTTAACCGACCAGTCCGTGACATCTTCCGCAAGAGCGGGCTCCCCTACCCTCCCACGCTGCAGCGTACTCACGGCACAGGCATACCCCTGGAAGAAAAAATCAGCCTCTTTTTTTTGTTTTTAATATAAAATAAATCGCTGATTATTTGCAAGTTACGGCAAAATTTACTATATTTGTATATGGAAATGAGGGAGATTGTCCCACTCTTTCCACGTTCATTTGTTGTTTTACTTTATTTTAATTTTATGGAAAATCAAGAGTACTGCTTGGAGATTGCGAACACAATCCTCAGCCAAATCATTTCAGTTGTCGGCACAATGACATTCAGCTCATGGGGCGTGTCCAACAAGACGGCAACCTACCACAACGACATGCCATCACTCGTCATGGACGTGAACGGTATCCTCCACAAAGGCAAAGCCATCGTCTCCTATGACGAGGGCGGTGACTCCTACACCGTCCGACTTTTGGACAAGGAGGGGAATGTCACTTATGAAGTGGAGAATGTGTTTTTCGACACGCTCGGAACTATCCTTGATGACAAGATTGAGCGTTGCGAGTCATGGACAGACGAGGAGTATTACAGCCGTCTCAAAAAAGAGGGTGTCCTACTACTATAAAGCCTTCGCTCATGGAAAGAATAGCGGATTATCTCGTCATCCTCGACTATGAGTCGGGGAGACTCCTCAAAATAAGGCTTTCGGAAGAGGACAGAAGGACGGCTTCCGCATTCGAAAATGCGGAGGCTTTCGTGAAAAGCCTTTCCGACAAATACGGATTCTCCTTCAAAGACTCCTACTGGATGTCAACGGAGACATTGGACGAAAGCTCATTCAACTTTTAAGATGTAAAAAATACAAAGATTTGTGGATGTGGGATTTTAACAGTTTATCCGCCGTTCCCCATGAATTTTGGGGACGGCTTTTTATATCCGTTTTGGATATAAAAACATTGATTCTACATTTTGAAAACAACAATTTTTAACATCTTTTTCTTAAATAAATTATTGATTATTTGCAAGTTACGGCAAATTTTACTATATTTGTATATGATAACAAGGGAATAGAACATAACTAATAACTACAAAAAACTAAACATACCGAAGCCGCCTCGTAGTGATATGCGACGGCTTTTTTTCATGCCCGGACGGATGCCACCCCGACCCCTTCCGCAAGAGCGGAAAAAAAACTTCCGCACAGCGGATCCTGTACCAAATGCTTTTTCCGGAAGGATCCGACCGACCTATATTTCTGACATGGGCGCGACCAGACTGAAGATCTGGCCACACCCACCCTTTTCTTCAAAGGAAGCCGCCCGTTTTTTCAAGCGGAGGACCGCACCGTCCGGATATCCGTGGAAGAAAAAAGACAGATACGAAAACTATCTCAAAATAATCCTTTTTAATTTGCTGATTACTTGCAAGTTAAAAGAAAATTTACTATATTTGTATATGGAAATGAGGGAGATAACAAACCCCTATTTTCCACTATCATTTGTTGTTTTACTTTATTTTTTTATTATGAAAGTGACTATTGTTATCGAGGAAGTTCTGAGTAAGGACTATGTTGTCGACGTTGAAGGAGTGGAAATCCCAGACATTGCTAAAGAGATTGCTTCCAGTCGTGTCAACACCTTGTACGACAGGGGGGACATAGAACTCGACTATTCGGACTGCCATTGCCATCGAATCTCAGCTGTGGACTGTGTCGACACAACAGCTGAGACACAAATCACCATCAAACAGCACACCACCGTCGAATCCATCCTGAGACGACTTTCCAGTGCGGTCAGCGGAACGGAGAGACTCCTGTACACAAAGGAGGAGCTGCACAGGTTCGCCCAACTCCACACCGATGTCTGGAACGAGGAGACCAGCGAATATGTGATTGCGGAGTCTTTCGTTGATTTCTTCTGGAACTCGGACAAACCCTGCAGACGCTGCTCCGTCTGCGGCAAGCTAATGCGTACAGGCTACTGTCTGAACAACGGAGACGCCTATTATTGCAGTGACGAATGCCTGCATACCGAGTTCACCGACGCTCAATGGGAGCATGAGTGCGACACCAACGCAGACAGTTATTATTCAGCTTGGGAGTAAAGGGAAATGGTCATGGACGCAATGTTTGAATTTTTATTCTGGCTTGCTGTCGCCTTTATGGTCAGACAGGCGGTGATAACTTCAGATATGGAGGAAAAGAAAACAAAATCGTTTAACAAAAAAGTCCCGAAAGGGCAGATGAAAAATGAGTCATAATATAGAACTTTGAATTTATAATGAGAAGGTGGCGTTATCTTATTACGCCACCTTTTTTTTCTCCCCTGAAGGGAAGACCCTGCCATCTTTCCTTTCCTTGCAAAAGCAAGGTATGAGCAAAGAGAGCTACCTGCCAGGGGGCAGGCTACTCCCTTTGCTCCACCAAAGGAAGACCTTACTTTCCATCCCGGACCAGTCGGATAGTCGCTGCCCACAGGCATGCGACACTCCGACTGGTTTTTGAAGGGAAACCTTACAACTTGATTGTCCATTGCACAGCAAACTTAGGGGTCAGAAAGGAACGAGAAACAAGTTCATCGTCGCTTTCTGACCTTTCACTAAAGGAAAGACCTTACCGTAATTCTGACCTTGCAAAAGCAAAATGAGAGCAAGGGAGTTGCCTGAACAATGGTTCAGGCGGCTCCCTTGCTCCGCATAAGGGAGACCTTACATTATTTTGGACCAGTCGGAAGGTCGCAAACCATAGGTTTATGACTTTCCGACTGGTCGTCTAAAGGGAAACCTTACTGTCTGTCAGAAAGGAACGACAAAACATGTTTGTCGTCGCTTACTGACCTGTTACAAAAGGAATACCTTACTGTCTTGGAGGAAGACTTGCAAAGCAAAATGGATAAGAGGCGAAAGCCCCTGTTTATACTCTTCCTTTGAACAAAAAAGACACACATTTCTTCTCAATTATTCAAAATAAATCACTGATTATTTGCAAGTTACAACAAAAATTACTATATTTGTATATGGAAATGAGGGAGTTACGACCTCTTCCAATTTGTTGTTTAACTTTATTTTTTACACTATGACACAGAAAGAATTTGAGGATCGTATCGGAAGGACGACAAGCACCGAAGAATACGCCATGGCAGATTTAATCTACCAGGCAAGCGATATGGACAAAGACAAGTTCTGCAATGAATATAAAAAGTGCAGCGGCAGTAAACTTCTCCAGGAAATAACAAGCAAGTACTACGAGAAGAAGCATTTGTACGAAAACAAAGAGAATCAATGCGATCATTTGACAAAAGAGTTGTTGGTCATTGCTTACAGAGAAGAGGACAATAAGCTACGCAACAGAGTCCGTGACATTATCGGGCAGGCATGTTTTGTCAAATTCTGTCTTAAATACGGATATGCCCTTGACCTTCAGGACGGAGAGTTTGTACTCCAAAGGTTAAATGCATAAGCGATCAACGGGCGGTTTAGCAAGACCGCTCGTTTAAATAATCAAAAAATAACTTATTGAAAATTTGTAAATTACGGCAAAATTTGCTATATTTGTATAAGAAAAAAAGGAGGTAACGCTCCTTACAAGTTTAACTTTAATAGAAAAGATATGAAAGCAATAATCAAGACTTATCCGACTAACGCAGAAATCTTCGTGGACGATGCGAACGACAACAGACACATCAGCGTGTTCTATGATTTCCAGGATTCAAATTTCTTCGAGACAAAAGAGGAAATGCGAGAAATGATCGACGAGTGGCTGGAAGAGATCAAGGACGTGGAGAACTATGAGGAGATCGCCCAGACATTGGAGATCCAGCTTGACAGATACAGATCTGAAGAATAAGATTAACTTTAATAATAATAAAAAAGGAGATGAATAGAGTAAGTTTAATCGGTAACGTGGGTAATGACCCTGTTTTTTACGGAGACGGAATCAACACTAAAAGAGTTGCCAGAGTGTCTTTGGCGACAACAGAGCGTGGCTTCACGAAAAAGGACGGCTCAGTAATTCCCGACCGTACAGAGTGGCATACGATTGTTTTCTTTGGCAGCATCTGCAAGGTGATTGAAACAACGGAGATCTGGTGCTCTAACATGGAGCTTCTGGACTCCAAAAAAGAGTCTACTGGGTCTCCTGCTCCTGTGCAGCAGTACAAGACACCAGAGGAAGAACAGCCACTTCCTTTCTGATCATAGATTTTATGAAGACAACAAATGACATAATTTTTACATAACATTCAAATTTTTGGACAAAACTTAAAGTCGTTGTGCTGTGAAGCTCGGCGACTTTTTTTTTCTTTGCAATCAAACTTTTATAATATCTGATTAAGATTTTCAAAACGTTCCTCTGAGACGGAGGTGTGTGTGTTTTCTTCTTGCGAATATTCCGGAACAATGATCTTCCCGATATAATTCCGCACAACCGACACGCAATCATCAAGGATATGCACCCCCTTCTTTTTCTGCTCTTTTATCTTTGTCTTCCAGTCAATAAATTCAGCTATAGTCTTTTCATTTTCTTCCAAAACGCTATCATGACCTTCACTTTTAGTCGGCACATCACAAATCCAGTTCATTGTCAAGTTTATATTAGCTGTTTTGCTCGACCTTCTTTCTATGTCAGTTCTGATCTGCCATACCTTATCTTTCGGCAATACCTCATACCAGTATTTTTCCGCTATCTTCATGAGAGCATCCGATCTGTTTTTCGCACTTTCAAATTCTTTCCTTACCTTTTCATATATGATCCTGTCACAGGCAATGATCTTGTTTATGTCAACAGATCTCCAGAATTTTTTTTGTTTCTCAATGTCTGCTATTATGACTTCAGAACCTATCCTTCTGACAGCCATTTCGAGTGTGTATTATTTGACTTATATATATTTAAGTTTTATGACTAAAATAGAACTGGTTGTTTCAATCTTAAACCGCCTACACAAGGCTGTTAGCGGATCAGAGCGAGATTTCTATACTGATGACGAGTTGGGAGATTTCGCCTACGAGTGTATTGATAGTTATAATTATGATGAATTTACGAGTGCGGAAACAATAGCCAGGGCATTTGTAAATTACTTCTCTTATACATCAAAACCCTGCAGAAGATGTGATGCTTGCGGAAGACTGATGCGTAAAGGATATTATTATGATTATGGTCGTTACCATTTTTGTAGTGATAAATGTCTTAGCACGGAAATTTCTGAGCGTGGATGGATTTTGTCAACTATTGATGATCCAGGAGGCTATTATTATAATGTATGGTTCTAACTCTTTGGATTTGATATGAATTAAACAAATGGAAAAGTTAAAGGTGGTCATTGATCACCTTTTTTTTACAATAAATGGCACGAATTTCACAATCCATACCATTCTACTAATTACAATTTTATTTAAGTTTTATTTCGACTTTGTTCAATTCGGAGCTGTACTCCAAATCTGCCTCGTACTTTTTTCCTGACTTTGATACAAGAGACACTTTCTTTAGAGTTTCTCCTTTCAGCAAAGACTGAATCTCTTTTTGTGTCAAATCATGCCCGGACACGTTTTTCCAGACCAGAAAATCACATGTCGGATTTTCTTTCGTGTTTTTTGAACATTTGCATCCTTTGCCAAAATCGATTACAGGAGCACCACACTTCGGACAGATTCCGACCTCTTCTTTTTCCATAAATGCTATCGACGAGGAATAATCCTCATTCAGCACAAGATTCGCTTTGTAGGGTTTTCCTTCTTTAGATACAAAAGCTACACTCTTCAATATCTTTTCTTTCAGCAGAGTTTCAAGCTCTGCTTTTGTTATTTCGTGTCCGAACATATTTCTCCAAACCAAGAAATTACAAGTTGGATTATCCTTAGTATTCCCTGAGCATGCGTAAGAGCTTTTGTATTCGACCATAGGTTGTCCACATTTTGGACAACTTAATCCCACACTGTTGTCAAATACCAAACCTACTTTGTTTGTTACTTTGTCGAACTTAAACCGGACATTATAACTTTTATTTGTATCGGTATTTTTCAACAGTACAATATCAGTGGTTTCCAACTTTGTTGTCAATTCTTTTATCTCTTTTGAGCTAAAAGTATGATACTTATTGCTTTTAAAGAGCAAAAATTGGCAGCTGGAAGGATTATCTTTTTGGTAATTCTCGCATCTTACGGTTCTCTCCCCCTCGATGATCTTTCCTCCACAGAGAGGACAAGTCAAATCTTCAGAAAGAAGCTTTGGATTTCCTTTATTTTCCATTTCCACATTTATTATCACTTTGTCTAGTTCCTTGATAAGACTTACCGCCTTATCCTTTATTTCCTCAATAAATGCTTCCGCATTGAAGGAGCCTTCCGCTATTTTGTTGAGCTTACACTCCCACTCACCTGTAACATCAGGTTTTGACAAATCTAAATTTTTGACGCCATCATATATCGCCAAACCCCTTGTCGTTGGAACAAGATATTTCTTTTCCTGAATTTCCACAAGTTTGCGAATCTTCAGAGACTCTATCACACTCGCTCGTGTTGCAGGAGTACCCAGACCGCAATCCTTTATCGCTTTTGATAGTTCCTGGTCCTCGATCATTTTTCCTGCCGTCTCCATGAGCTTCAGAAGTTCAGCTTCTGTAAGAAGCGGTGGTCTTTGTGTTTTTCTTTCTTCCGCAACTACCTGTAGCACATCTACATTCTCCCCCTCGATTACTGGTGGCAGTGTCTGACTCTCCTCGTCATCTTTTTCTTCTTTAGTCTCTTGTTGTGACAAGGTAATTCTCCATCCTGCATCCTTGATCGACGTTCCTACACTCTTAAAGAGTGTTTTGTCCTTCGCTTCTAAGGTATATATTACCTGGTCTTTCTTGCACGGAGGCAACAAAGACTGTATGAATCTTTTGACAACAAGATCATAAATTTTCTGTTCATTTATGTTCAGATTGACATATTTTTCATATCCCTCAAATGTTGGGATGACGGCATGGTGATCCGTCAGCTTTGAGTTGTCAAAGCAACTCTTTTGTATTCCGTTTTTGGATATGAACGCCAATCCATTCTTCAGTTCTTTGTTCAAGTTCAATCTGTTCAGACTGCCTACATTATCAGATATAGGCTGTATCATATCCTCCGCAAGATAACTGGAATCTGTACGAGGATAAGTTGTCATTTTCGCCTCATACAGGCTCTGAAGAGCAGTCAAGGTGTCCTGTGCGGACATTCCTAACAATCTGTTCGCCGTCCTTTGCAAGTCAGTCAAGCTGAAAGGCAAAGGAGCCCTTTCTGTCAGCTTCTTATTCTCTACCTTCACAACAGTGAACACTTTTCCAAGGCTCTCTATCCTCTTTTCCGCCGCTTCTTTTGATTCAAAAGATTCCGGACAAACTGAGAAAAACTGTGTCTTATCTGAGGTACTCAGTTTTGCCCTCAATTTATAGTAAAAAGTTTGCACAAAGTTTTTGTTCTCATAGTATCTTTTACATACAAATGAGAAGGTCGGAGTCTGAACACGTCCTAACGTGAAGAGACCCTTGTTCGGGTTAGCAAGTGTCAGCGATCTTGTCGCATTCATACCTATGATCCAATCTGCCTTAGCTCGGCATTCAGCACTATGATATATATTGTCATAGTCTGATCCTTCCTTCAGATTATCAAATCCCTGCTTGATCGCACTCTCAGTCAAAGAGGAGATCCAAAGTCTCTTCACAGGAGTTTTACATCCCATGTAATTGTAAATGTTACGAAAGATTAGTTCACCTTCTCTTCCTGCATCTGTCGCACAGACGATAAAGTCAGCACTGTTGAATAATCCCTGAAGTACATTGTACTGTTGAAGATTTTTTGATCTTGCCTGGCTATCCTCTAAAAGTTGCAACTTGAACTCAGAAGGAATCATTGGTAAAACATCTTTAGACCATGGAGTGCCCCAACCGTATGTTTCAGGCTCACATAAGCCTACTAGATGACCGTAAGCCCATGTTACCTGCCATCCATTGCCTTCGAAGTACCCTTCTTTTTTTTCTGTTGCCTTCAGAACTTTCGCAATGTCCCTTGCGACTGAAGGTTTTTCTGCTATTACTACCCTCATAATTATATATGTTTATTTATATTATATTGCAAATTCTTCATGTTAGCAAATCCATCTATTCTTTTTTTCACCTCTTCAAGAGTTGCGTTAGTAGTGCTGCTAACATCCTCTTTCTTTGAACCATTAATTAAGCTTTGATTTATATAGTCCTCGTTAATGCTGCTATCTGAAGGGAAAGCCTGCATACATTCAGACTTTATTAATTCACTCAAATCTTCGCTTGACATATCCTTTTTTTTCTCAAAGGGATCATCATCTAACTCTCCAAGATCAAAATCCTCAGCTTCAGGCTCTGGATCCTCTGATACCGATTTATTTTCTTTCTTTTTCTGATTATACAACCTCACCAGTTTCTCTTCCGCTGTTTCTTGTTCATTACTTTCTACAGGGATAGGATCCGTAATATCTTCTCTTTTTTGAGAAACACGAAAAGAAGAATTAGCGAGCATATTTTCTAAGTTATCCATTTTATAGGATAATACTGCTACTTGCTCCTTTAGTTCAAGTACTGCCTTCAGTACGATATCTATTGTTTCCATTATTTTGTTATTTTTTTTGCGTTCAGTATTTCTTTGTTGGAAGCTGTGAATTTCAAATGTCTTCCTCCATTTTTTTCAAAGATTTCGAAATAAAACTGGTGCTTGTCCGGAACAGTGAATCTCTTGAAAAAAAATACCGCACTGTACCCAGTGTCACCTTCTACCAAATCTCCTTCTTTAGATTTATAAACATAGATAGGAATTTTCTCGTCATCCTGATAAGTCTGTTTCTTTGTTTTCTTCTTGTTCTGGATATAACTTCTGATGAAGTCTATCTCATAATCAATCTTACTGTCATTCTGTAGATACAGGTGAAACATAAGGATATCATCCTTGATGAACAATCCTATCAGACTGAAAAGCATCTTATTCTCCGAAATTCCAATATTGTTCAATACCGCACCTTTTTCCACTACTGCTTTTCCATATTCTTCCATCTCTACCTCATTCATACTCGCTATTGAAAAAGATGCTTTTTCTTCATTTGCATCACTACCAATAACCAGATTCACAAGCTCCGGATTTTCATTAGCTTTGATGATGTGGGGATAAATCCTCACATTGTTTTTGCTGTCTTTAGTCACGACATGAAGTGACGTAGAAGTAAAAACATCAAACTCCCCCACCCTTTTGGCGATGACCACATTGTTAAAATCAGAGATTTTTTCTGCTATGATAGAATCAACTCCGACAGCTACATCTATAACTGTCTCGTCTGAATTATAAGAAAGGTGTGAGGTTCTGATACTCGACAATTCAATTGTCGATTCCGACAAATAATGTTCCTGTTTAACAGAATCACCCACATTTTTCACATCAATGGCTATTGTCTTGGGATCTTGATCATAATTAAGATCAAATGTGTATATTTTCCCATCTTTCGTGATTGCAGTTAGGGTAGTATTGTCAAATACAGGGATCTCACTTCTGATACGAAGAATATTCTCTGCATCACCGATTTTTTCGGCGACAATATCCTCAGTTCCCATGTCTACATAATTTATTTTTGCAGGGAACTGTAAGTATAGCCATTTCACATCACTCACTTCCAGTTTTACCTTTTTTGCCCCCTTTTGTTGCAGATGTTGCGAACTAAGAGCAGCAGAACATAAAGATAGGAATACTGTTATTAATACTAATAGATTTCTCATGTAAGTAATTTGTAATTAGTTTGTAAAATGTGTGTCCTTCTGCAGAGGACACACATTACTTTCTTATTAAGTTAATTGTAATTAGTTCGACAAAATTTTTGTCCTCTCAATTGAGTACTCACATTCACTTATATTTTTGTCATTTTACTTTAACACAATCTTTCTAAATCATTAGCTAACCCCTTAAATATAAAAGCATCTTCGTTTTGAGCTTTAACCAAATCTTCTTTTGTAAAAGTATTTTGGCTCCATACTTGTCTTATGCATTGACATTTTAGACCTGTCAATGATTCGACTTTCTTTACCCAATCCTCTATCCATTGGAGTTCTGAATCCTTGAGTTCTTGTTTTGTCATAAATCTAATCTATTAAAACACAAATATCAAACACCTACCCCTCTCTTTTTTTTCATCACAGGTGCAGGTATAGATTGACGTTGGTTAATCTCCTCAGTTTTTTTTTCTACGTAAACGCCTTTTTCCAATGTCAATCTGTTTTTTTCAATCATTTCCTTTGTGTTGGCAATATGCCATTCATTCAGGTCTTTATGATTGCCGAGAATATATCGGCAATCAATAACCTCCACTCTATCGCACAAAGCATCCACAATTTTTTTTGTTGCGACTGTTCCAGCATTATCATTATCCAGGAACAGTTTTATTTTTTTGTTCTGGAGGTCCATAGCCTCCATTTTTTTTATTACCTGGTCAGCCAAAGCCACCGAATTAAGGACAATATAATCCTCATTCAACGGATCTTTACCCAACCTTTTTTTCTGCTCCGCACAACTTAACATGTCGAAAAAACCTTCAAACACATTGATTGTCTGCTTCCCTTCAACAATGTAACTTGGTGCCTTAGCATTACATATCTTCGACGTATATTGATACGTCGAGCCGTCAGGCATTATTTTTTTCTCAGACTCCATTCTCAACTCCCAGCCACCTTCCTTATCGCATTTCTGGAAACTATTTCCACCATGCGAATTAGGGAAACCTATATCAACTCTTTCCTTCGACGGAGTCCCGTCTTCTTTCAATTTAATGTAATGCACTTGCTTACAGAATTTTCGTGCTGTATCAAGTGAAATACAACGTCGATTAAGATAATCGACGAGGGAATCATACCAAATAGAATTGACTTTGTTAATCTCTATTTTGGGTTTTTCTTCAACCAAATTATGACGAACCTCCCTTTGAGGCAGGTTAAAAACAACCCCTCCATAAGCTTCCGCTGTTGCGGAAATTATCTCATTAAGATTCCCTGGAGTATCAGGAATGTTTTTCAGTTTAGCTACTAAGGTAAGCAGCGTTCCTGTACGATCCATTTCCGCACGATCTATCCATTTTTGTGGATAAGTGTCCGGAAACACTTCAAACGAAGGATTCTTTTCGTTTCGGAATGGAGAATAGTACAACAAAGTTGTACCAAATTTGCTATTACGAGTCTGTCGCACAGGTGTCATCCCTTGTCTCTCCAGAAAAGCGACAAGGTCAATGTTTAAGACATCTTTTTTTGACAAACTCTGAGTCATTATCTTATTTTTTTTGTTCCTGCTAACCCGATAAATCTTAGATAAAAATTATAGAAATTTTAATCGAAGGTTCATCGATTTATGCGAAGGCAAATTTAGCATGTATATTTTAAACATGCAAATAAATATGCAAAAATTCGCAAAAGAAAAAAAACTTTTTTATTAAAGTTAAATTGTAATAAAAAAAACACTTGTTTGTGAAAATAGGTGTTTTTGCTTTCAGGTAGAATAAACAAATTATATTATATAAATTTTAAGGAATTAAAGGCATTCTATTGTGAAATAGGATGCTTTTTTCTTTTTTATATTTGTATAGTCGGATTTTTTTTGTATCTTTGCATTGTTGTTGAGAGATCGTTATTAGCATCAATCAATAACGGTATCTGACAATGGAAATATTTAAATTCCACACTAAAACAGATACAAATTATTATATTAATATATAATTTTAAGGAAATTAAAATCGGAGACTCTGTGAAGAATCTCCGATTTTTTTATCTTCCCACTTTTGCAAAAACATCTTCCCTTTTTTAGGAAAATTACTTTATATTATCATTTAATTTACAATGGATTAAATCTGTTTCCCCTTTATGTATTATTAGATATACATAGGACAAACAAATATTAAATCTGTTTTCCCTTGGAGAAAAAAAACAAAAAAAATGTTGCACAAATAATAAATTTTATTGTACTTTTGCGTCGATGCTTTCGGGCAGGTTCCTTAAAATTATAATATAATAAAAAATGCAAACTAAAAGCAGATCTTCTGTCTTGGAAGACTTTGGCAGGTCGCTCCAATTCAGGCAGAAAGTAAATGTAGCGGTTCCGACTACAGAGATAAATTCGGAACATTTCGAAAAGCCAGAGGACATCGACGTTCTGAAAGATAGTGTCGATACCTTGAAAAGTTCATCCGAACAACAAGCTGGTCTTATATCTCTGAAAAAAGTTATACGAGACCGATCCACATTCATCCGACTTTACTTAACGTTTGATACAGTCAATGCTTTTATGTGTCTTAACGCTATAGCAAGTTTCAAGTTGATAGCGTGGATAGTTGATTTTCTTACAGATACGGAAGACAACAGCATTGTTTTCGACCAGGATCTTCTTCCTGTTTACAATCTGACAAAAAAATCATACAGAACAGCTGTTAAGGATCTGCAAAAATGTGGTTTCCTAAAATCTGAGGAGTTTGATGGTGAGGATTACCGTTATACCAAAGGATCATACAAGTACTTCGTCAATCCTGCCATCTTCCAGTGTGGCAATATTTCTGTCGAAGCTTTCCAGGCAGAAAAAAAGGTGCGGAAAAAAATTGACAAAATCATAACAGATTCTAAGATCATAGCGAAGTTAGGCATTCGCAACTCTTCCTTTGAGACAGCTGCATCCCATTTCTTTCTTCCACTTGATGATCCCGAGAAGAAAAAAGGTACACAAATCAAAAATGGTGTTTATGTGTCTTCCGAACATGACGATATTCCTCCATTTTTCAAGGTTTTCAGAGGATCTTTTTCTTCCGCACTGCTTTCGCTGGAACACAAGTGTTCGGCTAAAGTCATTGCATTCGTTCTTGACACTTATTTGCCTAAGGATAAAGATGTCACAAGAATATCTCGCTCAAATCTATGTGAGAATGTTACATATCCGATCAGCCGTTCTACCTATTACCGTGCTATTGGTGACATTCTCAGATCAGGCATCATATATCGTGACAAAACAAACAAGAAATATTATATTAACCCTTCTGCGTGGTACAATGGTACAGCCTTCCAATTGTTGAAGAGCTGCATGGTTACCAGGGATACCAGCGAAAAATTTATGACCAAGAAACAGAAAAAACGAAAACAATTTGCCAAGTATCTAAATGCATACTTATACAAAGAAACCACCTTACAACTGTATAATAATGCATAAATTTTAAGATAAGAATATCTTAATTTTCTATATATCCTATGGATTTTTTTCATAGGATTGGGTTGTTGTTTTCTGTCGTGCTACAAAATCGTAACAAATATTGCATATTTTTCCTTTTTTCAAGGGATTTTGATTTATATGCTGTCAAGAAGATCTACAGCCTTTTGCTTTGTTTTGTCGATGACCTTTGCATAGATCATTGTGGTCTTGATGTCTGAATGCCCCATCAGCTCCTTGATGGTATTTATATTTGCGTCTTTGGTCAGAAGTAGCGTTGCAAAAGTGTGTCGAGCGGTATGTATTCCGACCACTTTGTCGATACCTACCTGTTTGGCTACTTTTTGAATGTTGTTATTCAACGCACTGCTGGATATATCCGGGAAGACCTTATCACAACCTTTTTTTGATCCCTTGTGCGGAAGCAGATTTATTGCAGCAGAACAGAGTGGAATGCTTGTTGTTTTCCTTGTTTTTTTTATCTGCTTTTCTATTCTAACCAAATATCCGTCACGGATTATATTATTCCAAATAAGGTTTCTGATGTCGCTTATTCGCATTCCAGAATAGCAACAGAACACGAATATATTCTTCGCTATTGGATTGGTCCATTCGGCGTTTTTCATTTTGGAAAACTCCTCCTCTGTCAGATAAACCCTTGTAGACTCAGGAACTTTTATTCGTTCCTCTTTTGTTATGTGCATGAAAGGGTTTTTTTCTATATATTCAGCACGGACGGCACAGTTCAAAGCTCCTATCATCACACGTTCATAGTTTTTGGCTGATACAGCTTTCAGATGTTCACCTTTTTTTTGCTTTGTTTTTCCCTTCTTACTGATGTAGGAATATTGTATGTATTCAAGGAATTTGTAGCAAAAATTTTTGTCTATGTCACATAGCCTTACTTTAGGATCAAATTCAGTTACAACATCTATCAGATTGGCAATTTGTCCTATATCTTTGATCCCCTTTTTTTCCTGTTTTTCACGATATATTTTTAACCATTCGGTCAATTTTATTTCGGATAACTTATTATCCTTGATCTGAGCCTTCCCTTGTATCAAAGATATTATCCTTTCAGACTGTATTTTCATTGCAGCCTGAAGGGAAGCCTCATTTTTCTTTGTGTCTTCTTCTGTTATTTCCGGAACGATATACAAACCTAAACTTTCATGAGATCTTTGCTTGTTATAATACGTGTCCAGGAAAATACTTTTATTTCCATTTTTAAGTTTTCTGAATCGTATTTTGATTGGTTCTTTTTTCTTCATGTCACCGTTTGTGTATTAAGTCCTTGTAAGCAAATTTAGCATCTTTTTCCCTTCAAAGGAAATTTATGTTTTCAAAATTGAAAAATGCGATGGCTGACAACAACCACCGCATCCTTTATAATCGACTTTACCTTTTTTACTTTTTCTGCTTTATTATAATCTTATAATTAGCAGGTAGAGTCACTTTTGTCTCTCTAATTTTATTTGATGCAGCACTCTTTACTGCGGAAGAAGTGGTTGTTATAATTTTACTTAACGTCCTTTGTGTAGTTGTTATTCCTACACCTTCTCCCGATAATGTGTTGCTGGTTGTTTCTTTTCCTGCGTCGTTAACTGCATTGTCAGGGATATATAGTCCCTCGAATCCGTCAACGTCGAAGATCTGAGCATCAAAAGGATAAACATTATCATTGTATGCGATGCTTTCAATATTCAAAAGAATTCGATTCGCCGTAAAACTCGCCCTTGCATAAACCATTGTATTGCGAGGAATGCTAATGCCTGCAACATTAACATTGTCCAGGAGACGGATCTTCACTTGACTGGCGGTTGTGATGTCTTTCTGCTCACCATGGATCACAGCTCTGATCGAATGAGAAGAGTTGTTTGCCCCCTTTCCTCCCATTGGTTTGAACCCTTTATTCTTTGGCTCTGTTTTTTTCTCTGCAATCGAAGGAGAGGTTGTGACTTTTTTGTCTTCTACTTCTTCTTTTTCCGTAATATCTATTCCTGTCTGTTCCGATATTCTTTTCCTTTTCTTTGCCATCGCTGCCTTCTTCTGTCGCTGAATCTTTTCTTCAACTGATTCTGTCTCTTCTTTTTCCTCCAAGGATGCTGCTACAGCTAATGATTTTTCCCTTTCTGGTTGTGTCACGTTTCTTTTTGAGACAGATCTGTCTGATCCTATCTGATTCAACGCTTCTATCTCTTCTTCTTTCGACAGAGACTGTGTTTCTATTGTCTCTAAAGAGTCTTCCTCAATCTCGTTGGATGTCTCTCCCTGGAAAAAAGATAGAGAATTGAAATCACGTTGTGCCTGTTCCTCTGCCTCTTTACGTTCAAGCTCTCGCTGGTATTCTTCGAACAGTTCCATTTTTGTTTTTTCCTGTATGGAATTGTCCTCGACAAGAGGATCGGGGATAACATTTATATCGACGTTCTCATTGTCTTGTGCCTGAACCTGTTGGCTTCCTCCTCCTGTGATGTAAAAGAAGGCACAGCCTAACAGACACAAGACAGCACAGAATCCATGATACATCAACAATTTCTTATTTTTCATCTTTCTTTTGTTTTTGTGTTAAACTATTTAAACTATCAAGCATCCTCAGTGCCTTTTCTGTTTGATCTTTTGTTCCTTGGGACATTGTAGTTAGTTCTTTGTCTACTTCTTCAGATATGGCATCAATGTTACTTGTGACAGGAAGTTCTATGTTTTCTTTTTTAGCCTCTCTTTTGTGCGTTCTGTACATCTTTCCTCCGATGACGAATACAAAAAGAAGAATAAGCAATACAATTCCTGTCTTAATTATGAAGCCTTGTCTTTTTTCGACTGGAATCTTGTTAAGTGCGGTCTCCCACTCTGCCAATTTATTTATTATATTTTTTTTCATCTCTTTACTTTTTTGATTGAAGAAAATTCTTTGATGTTCCATTTGCCTAACACAAACCCATGGGGATTCGTGTCAGTTCGTGGAGCATTGATCAACAGTTGTGTTGTCACAATTGAAAAATACTCTATATCAGAGCTTCGCATGAAAGAAGTCTTACCATAATACGTCGCTTCGTAAGGGTATTTTTCCATGTTTACTATTACGCTGTCTGTGAAAATCTCGCATATTATTCCTCCTTGAACAATATGATCATAGTATTGTTTTGACTTTCTTTCTTTGTAGTAGAATGCAGGTGTCTCATCGCTAAGCTGTAGAGCCTTGTTCACATTGTTCTCTATACTTGACATGTTTGGTGTCAACGTAAAGAAAAGTTCATGAAATCTTTGAACGTGAGACTTTGCTTCGGCTGGACGTGATTGTCTTACGTCCTGTTCAAGAGCCAGGATCAGACTTTTCCCCTGATCAAGGACATATATCTTTTCTCTTTGAGCTTCTGCGAACTGATAGCTCATCCATATTGAAGATATTGACACCAAAACTGCTATTACCGTAATACCTATCAGATACACTTTAGTCAATGAGTGTAATTTCTGAATGTCTTTTAATTGATCTAACATGTTTTTTTTCTTTTTTCAAGGGTGTTAGCTATCTCCCCTAACACCTGAGTTATCTTTATTTTCCTGATTGGTTCCAGTTGGATTGCTGAATCCTCCCTTAGCTTGATTTATTAAGTTGCCCATTGCCTGAAGGAATCCACCGTCACCTGTGGCTGCTAAGCTGGCTCCTCCAGTTGCAACTCCAGCCGCAAGAGTACCTCCCACGGTTGCAACTGATTTTACAGCTCCTCCGATACCGACTTCACTTCCGTAGTCTGCCATGCTGACAATCATTCCTGCAAGTTTTGGAACAGTGAAATAAGCACATGCAGATACAATGAACATCACAGAGACAACAAGATCAGAACTTAATACATTGTACATATTCTTTACTAAGTTAAGTTCCGAGTTCTGAAGCTGGAACATAGCCGTCGCATAGCACTGTGTTACATATAGAATTATATTACAGATGGGAACATATAGGAGAGCTCCTATATACTTGCTTATCCAGTTCTTGATGTTGTCAGAGAAGTAAGGAATAAGACTCAATGCAAATGCAATCGGTCCAAACACACTCAGTATTATGCGAAGCAAGAACGAATATGCTATCATACACGTTTTGGCTATTACACAGAGAAGTTGAGCCAGAAGATTAAACGTGCACATTGCGATTATCGAAGGAAGCTTCCATACGGCACTTACTGATTGCTTCACCGTATCTATTGTTTTTGAAACAATATTTCCTTCTTCTTCCGATTCTTTCTGTTCAATGTTGTTCTTTTGAATTATGTATTTCTGCAATTCCGTAAGAACATTATTATTGTTTTCCACGAGTGTCAATGTGGCGTTGTTGAGAGGCTGATAGATCAGGCTGTCAAATAAACCCGTCACAAGACTGAAATTAGTGATACAGACCAGGACAACGAAGGGTTTGCATAAATCCACTATATGGATTTCTGCTCCTTTTCCCCATGTTTTCCAAATGATGTTTCCGAAGTAAGCGAGCGTGAATATTCCGGCTAAAATCTGACAATAAGCCATCAGCTCTGAACATTCTATCGCCTCTTTTACATTTTCAAAAACTTTCTGTATGAGTTCTGAATTGAAATCACTTATCATAGTTTATCTGTAATAAGGTTTGTTATAATAAATTGTTTTTCCGTTAGGCATTTTTATGCTTACCCTTCTGGCTTGCAAAGGTACTGCCTTTCCATTCTTCCAGTATTCTTTAGCCCTTCCAATACAAAGTCCAGCACAATAAAGATCGTAGTTTGTTCTCTGAAGCTGAGCATTGAAGATAAAATCATCAACACAACAGATAGCTCGCACCACTTCCTCTTTAATCTTCGCCTTTAAGTCGTCAATATACAACTGTAACTGTTCTGGAGTGACCTCTTCCTCTCCAGTCGAGGATTTCAGTCGATCCCTTAATGCGGTGATGTGCTTTGTTTTCTGTGTTATGACATATCCGCAATCTACAAGTGTCATGATACACTTGTATTTTTCCTCGTATGTCAAATCATCCATATTGGTCACATTTTCTCGTAACCGGGTGATCTTTTGGAACGCATTAGTTCCGTATTCTATTGCTTCAATGATTTCTACACTTGCTGCAACAATTCCAGCTATTCTTTTAAATTTGTCCGCTTTGTCCTTAAACATTTCGAGCTGGGCAGTAAATTGTAGCAATTGCTCCTGAGCAATCAGTTTTTGTTCGATAGCCTCTTCCATCGACTCCGCCTGCATGATAATGTTGTTCGTCATATTCGCAGGGTCATGGACCACAGCCTGGCTATATGCGGAAGAAGTTCCTTTAATTGCCAATATGGCTATTAATAACCATTTAATTTTCTTCTTCATAAGGTAACTTGTTATATAGTTTCTTTTCTATGGCTTGTGCCATAGTAAGTTGAAATGTTCTCTTCAAAGACATAAGATCACTCTTGATCTTTTTCTCTGTTGAGTAAGCCAGAGCTTCTTCTTTGCTCACTTCTGTGGCATACACGGCACTTCTCTCCCCTACTTTGATAAAGGCTTCCTTATACTTGTTTCTTCCTTTGAATTGCAAATTTTGATTTACGCTCATAAGTTTTGCAATTTCATCTTTAGTTAAACCAAGTGATCGGGTTATCTTATCCTGCATATCCTTGTATTGTGCAAAATCAAGCAATATCTTCACTGGAGACTGTGTAGACACAATATCCTCTATATTCTTGTTGCCTACCAAGTCCGAAGGTTCTTGCGTTACGATACAAATCTGAGCATAATGTTTTCTGGCAGTTCGGTATAAATAACCGATATAGTTAGCCATGTTCTCACTTTTCAGAGCTGACCAGGCTTCTTCCATAAGCAAAATCTTCCCCACTTCTTTTTCCTTCAAGGATCCGTCCTTATCGACATATTGCTTCTTGGGAAGGTTGAACATTTTATTGGTAAACGTGTTCATGATCAAAAGAGTCACAATTGGCAACAAAGTTTTGTTGTCCTTAATCTTGTCCAGTTCAAAGATGATAAATCTATTATTGAGTAGATCATCATCCATGTCGCTGTTAAGCAGCTTTCCGTATGGACCATCCTTATAGAATTTTACCAGAATTTGAACCAAGTTGTCAATATCAAAATTATCTCTCTCCACTTTGACCTCATTCTTGATATATGAAGTATATTCACCCTTCAGATATTCATAGAATGTATCAAAAGATGGATCAACATCTTTATTCTTTACTTTCGTAAAATAATTGCTCAAACATATTTCTATGTGAGAGATTTCTGATTTCTTCACGGATTCAGAATCATTTTTCCACAAAGTCAGAATCAAAGATACCAATTGTTCTTTCTTTTCTTCTGAATATCTTCCAGTCGGATCATAAAAAGGATTAAAACTTAATGGGTGGTCCTCTGAATATGTATAGTATAGACCATCCTTGCCATTTGTCTCTTCCTTGATAAACTCATATAGACCTTGATATGAATTACCTATATCAACTATCACTTCGTGATATTCCTGATCATACATCTGTCGTAGCAGATTGTTGATGAAAAAGGATTTACCTGATCCCGAGGGACCAACCATGACCTTGTTGCGATTATTGATCCATCCTGCTTCCATTGGCATTTCATCCAGATCCATAGCGACAGGGACTCCATTAACTCTATCACACATGTTAATGTGATAGTCTGTTTCTGGATTAACCCAGTCCTTATAATTACTATCACTCTGGATGAAACAAGCATTCTGCTCCGTTGTTCCGAGCAGCGTCATTTCCGCAGGATAATAATTAGCACAACCAGGAATACCTCCCCAAAAAATATGTGGGGTGATTCTCTCTACTTTCGTGTTGGTACAATCAAGTTTTGAGAACTTTTCGCTGAGTGCAGCGTTCTTACTTAAAAGACGGTTATAATCTTGATCCCATAGGATCACATTGAAAGCACTCCTACATATACGGTCTCCAGTCTGAGCAATCTGCTCCAGGAACATTTCATTTTGAGAACTGTTATATTTGTTGTCAGAATCCAATCCGGACATCGATCGTAACAGCTTACCCTGGCTCTTTATCTTTTCCTTCAAGGCATCCTGCGGTTCAAGGAAAAAATATTGATTATAAACATGCTCACATTTTGTCAGCAAACATAGTCCCTCGACATAGCTTTGATTTACATAGCAACCGATGGAACTTTGAGATAGTGCCGGATTCCAGCTGTGTGTCGCAATAGTGTTAGGCAAGTTCTGCAATTCTGAAATTGCAAAACAACTGACATAGTTGTCGCCAACCATGAATGTGTCATCATTAAGGATGTGCTGCTCTTTTAAGGTTGTGTTTGATTCGGAATAATCCAGATTCAGATATTTTTCTATCAAACCGAATTTTTCCTGTGTGCCGACGACTTCATCTTCCGTCAATCGACGGAGCTTTATACCTGTTCCTTCGAGAATGTTTTTCATTTCGAGGAGAGAGTTTGCGAAATCGCTAAGTCTTTTCTCGTCAGTCATTTCTTTTGCTACAATATTACCTGAACAGATACACGATGATATACTGTCCTTCTTTATATTTTCTTTACAGGACAATGTAACATAAAGATATGTTTTGTGATCATAGTACAATCTTCCCTCAAAATGGGAAGCGTAACCCTTTGCGAGATAACCGCTACAGTTTCCTTTTGAATGATATTTTTTTTCGATAAAAACATCCTGTTTGTGGAGGATGCTGAAATCAGGCAGCGATTTCATTGCTCTCACCCAACAATTCATTTGTTCCTCATATTCATTTTGTGTCATAGTCCAGACTTCAGGCAAAACCACCTCATATAGAGCTGTTATGTCTGTGTTTCTGGATATAAGGAAATCGTCCTCATATAGATATAGAGGCAGTATATCTTCTACATTTACTGTTTTCATATTTTCCCTTGAAAGAAAAATTAGTTTTTCACTATCAATATGTTTTTTAGTCTGGATCTGTTGTGTATGTATTTGTGAACATTTTTTGAAGCTCTATACTGCATCAGTCCTTTTTCTCCGAATTTGCCGGAGAGATAAATACAAATAGCAGCACCTACACCTACAACAGCTCCGCCAGCAAGAAAACCCATCCAGGTTGTTTGATCGTCATCGACGATCAAGTACGTCACATATCCTAAAAATATGGAGATGACAAAGAACATCAGATAACTCTTTGTCATTCCCTTAACAAGGGCGTTACGCCCCACTCCTTTATTTGTCTTATATATCGCCATTGTTTATTTTCAAGGAATATTAGGAACAAGAGAGCGGTTCTCTCTTGTCCCTAAAAAATCATGCCTGTTGAAAGAAGAATACTTTCACCATTTGTAGTACTACTACAAAGATGACAAGTCCACCGATCCACTGACCAGTCTTCTTAGAAGCGTCCTGGTCTCCATTCACATACTTGTAAAATAGCATACAACCACCTACCAACGCACCTAATCCACAGATATACTGGAATGTTGTCAAAGCACCGTTCACAGTTGATTTTAACTGCTCGTTAGCCGTGGCGAAAGCATCGCCAACATTTTTTTGTGCAAGTAGACTATTGAATACAAACACAAACACTGCTACCATTAGAGCTCTCACTCT